>Ga0325414_1009833_pt1 | contig 10045 bp, 14 predicted proteins | sample PopdelMetagenome_8_FD_206183 | JGI IMG/M metagenome (GOLD analysis project Ga0325414, IMG submission 206183) | Populus deltoides microbial communities from Bellville, Georgia, United States - Leaf-PdKOR-R3 | ecosystem: Host-associated > Plants > Phyllosphere > Phylloplane/Leaf | place: USA...
ATTTTTTGAATTGTTATTCAAATAATTTATGGGAACATCCATCTCCTATTCATTATCTTCACTTTATCCTTTTCACTCTCTCTCAACTACTCAATCTACGCATATTGACAAACAAAATCAAGAACAGCAAGGGTAGTGTTTTGAAAAGTTTCTCAAGTAGATATTCTTTCCTTTCTCAGTGCATGGCTAGAAATTCCTTTCATGTGTTGCTAGTCTCACCACACGTCATGCGTTATGGCCTTCCACTAACATCACACACACACACACACACACACACCTACCTCGACACAACACTTTTCTTGTACACTAATCTTATCTTGTATCGTTCCCGGCATCTCATATAAACAATTTCCTAGATACTTCTCTTCTCAAGATTTGCATGATCCTTGCAATTTGGTTTCTTCAAAGAGTGTCCCCCTCCCGCCCTCTCTCTCTCTCTCTCTCTCTCTCTCTCTATATATATATATATATATATATATATATATATTATTAAAAATTTGTTATGCATGGCAAATTATATACAATAAAATCATATTTTTTACTGCGGTGAAAGGTGTTAATTGAAACTAAATACTCTCGTAGCAAAATCGAAACTAAATATTAATTTTTTGTTAATATAGAGTTTAATGGAGAAAATTAGTGGAATATATTATAATAAATTATATTTCATAAGCAGATCACTAATCTTTTCAAATGCAATGCACTTTTGATAGAAATAATTAAAATCGACAACTCTTCAAAGAAATCCTATATATAGTTAGCTGTAAGCTTGTACTCTCCATTTCTTTCCAAGCCAAATTCATAAAAACATGTATAAATTAATAAAAAAAACCTCGTAAAACTATTTTTTTCGACTATAAATACTAGAATCATACATTTCAATATATAAAAACGATAAGTTTCCTTTTTTAATCCATTGAATGGTATAAAATAACATATTGAGAAAGACCCAATTTATGAATCTTTCATCTTTAATCAATTGTTTCAGTTGTCATTGCTTTTCCAGAATTTTTTTTTTTTTTTGTAATCAAGACATTTTACTATTTTCATGATTCAACCTTTGAAAGTTATCTAAAAAACAATATGGGTTTCATGAATAATTATCATGAACGATCGATATAATACTAAGTAATTTCTCCATGAAATTTGGTGAGGTTCTCAAATGCTGAGTATTACTGTACATATAATGTTTATGTGACCATATATCTTAAAGGGATCCGTGGCGCAATGGTAGCGCGTCTGACTCCAGATCAGAAGGTTGCGTGTTCGATTCACGTCGGGTTCAATCCCCAAACCGGACAACATTTTTTTCTCCTAACACCATCCACAAATCATAGCCGTCCATTTCCATATCCCGACAACGTAGCACATCCATCTAGCGTCTTCCACCATCCCGTACAATAAGCCCCCATGCACCCGCAAACACCACATTCATTCCCCCAACTCCCCATGCGAGAATGAGATCCCTTTAAAATTGTTTTGGACACATCTGAAATTAGCATTCAAACTATGACTTAGATCTCATTTAGTCCTTCCTTAAAGGGTTATGTTTTCAATTTGGTCCCTAAAAGGGTTTGCTTTTTCTTATGTTCACACATGGATTCCATCTAAAATACAATTTCTTTCTCGTAAAAATGAAATTATTTTGAAGAGAGCTCAATATTCATAGTTAAAAAAACCTTGTGAAAGCTTTGAAGAACACAATGTAATTCGGATCTTCCAAAGCTTTGGAATTTTAATGAAGAAAAAAAGCAATAAAAAAGCTGTATGTCAGCTTCAAAGCCTCTTTGCATAAACTAAGCTCCTTTAATTTCTTATAAAAACAGAACACAATTATGAAAGAAAACTTTTAAGACTAAATTGAGATCTAACGTATAATGTGATGACTAATTTGAAACTTGTGCTCTCTTCCCACACAATCTTCGAATTACCACCATTGATCTCCACATTTACAAATCCACAAATACCCATCAAACATCCACCATCATCTCCATACACCCTCACCCACCATACCATTCCCCTAAAACCCCAAACCCTCCACTCCCCTCACTCTCCACATCCCCTAAGTTCATTTCACCTTCTCTCCACCAAAATGGCACTCCTCGCTCGCCTCCGCCTCCAATCCATACACCCCCTCCGCCGCCTCCACCACCACCACCTTAACTTCTCCACCTCCCCACTTTCCTCCATATCCAAAACACGCGTGGCCCTCTCCCGCCTAAAAACCGAAACCAACCCTGAAAAAATCCTCGAGATCTGCCGATCCGCTTCCCTAACTCCCGAAGCCAACATCGACAGAATCACTTTCTCAGTCGCCATTGACAAGCTCGCCAAATCCAACAACTTCTCTTACATCGACGAGTTCCTTACTGAACTCCGCACTTCACGCCCTGATCTCCGCACCGAACAATTCGCAGCTCATTCCATCATCCTCTTCGGAAAAGCTGGTATGATCGATCATGCAATTCGGCTTTTTAAGGAAAATCACGAGAAGAATCAAAATGGCGTCGTTTTATCTTCTGGATCAGTGAAATTATTAAATTCTTTGCTCTATTCGTGTATTTTAGCGAAAAAATATGATGAAGTGAAAAGGGTTTTTGTTGATTTTACTAAGAGTTATAAAATCGAGCCGAATTTGGATACTTATAATACAATAATTCAGGCTTTTAGTGAGGGTGGGAGTTCGAGTTCGTGTTATTCGATTTTGAATGAGATGGATAAGAAGGGAGTGAAGCCGAATACGACGACATTTGGGAATTTGATTGCTGGGTTTTATAAGGAAGAGAAGTATGAGGATGTAGGGAAAGTGTTGAAAATGATGGAGGAGGATTATGGGACAAAAGCTGGGATTGATATTTATAATATTAGGATTCGGAGTTTGTGTAAACTTAAGAGGTCGAAAGAAGCGGAGGCATTGCTAGGAGGGTGTATAGCGAGAGGAGTGAAGCCGAAAGCGGTCACTTATAGGTATTTGATTTTTGGGTTTTGCAAGGAAGGTGATTTGGAGGGAGCTAAGAGTTTGTTTAAGAGTATGGTGAATAGAGGGTGTAAACCGGATTATTATTGTTATGCTACTCTGGTTTACTTTTTAAGTAAAGGTAGGGATTTTGAGTCGGCGTATAGGATTTGTAAGGAGAGTATGGAGAAGAAGTTGGTGCCAAATTCTTCAACCATGAAGATGTTAGTGGAAGGACTTGCGAGTAGCGGGAATGTGGAGAAGGCTAAAGAGCTTATTGGAGAAATAAAAGAGAAGTTTTCGAAGAATGTTGAGTTGTGGAATGAGGTCGAAGCGGGGTTGCCGCAGTAGCAAAGCGGATATGGTAAGCTTTTAGCTTGTTTGAAAGATCAAGGGAACATTGTATGGGAATGAGAACCTATGCTAGTTTAGAGGAAATAATAGTTTTTCGCTCTTAGCTGTTGGATTGTTGAGCATAATTTATTGTTTAATGAAAATGTTGCTTTGCTTTGATGAAGGTGAGTTTTCAATTTTGTAGCATGAGTTGCTTTCCTCTTTACTCTCTTTATATGTTTTATAAGCTGTCTGAAAGTTGTCAAATTTATCTGATTCTTGGCATGGGATTGATCCCTTAACTCTAGCTACTATAATTTTGGCCACAAGTGATGTTGTCAAATTCAAGGACCTAGCATGACGACGCCTGTGATGCTTTCTTTACTTTTCACAACATATATTCACAACGTGCATGCGCGACTTTGATTTTATTTTTTTTTCCTTTTCTATATTTATAGAGATGTATTGAAACGAGCATTCAAGCTTTTGTTTTGCTGAATATCTTGTGTATCACAACACCAGGAATGATAGCTTGAAACATAAGCACCCGACCGTCCCAATACCTGACCATTCCAAGGAGTGTTTTTCCGGGCAGCCTTGAAAATTGAAAAAAAACTCTTGCTTGCACCGTCTTCGTCAACCTTCACTACCATGGTAGGCTTCTAATCCCGCCATCAGGAGTTAAGTTGATAGAGAAAAGAATTGAATGACGCGTCGCAGGCATGATGGCTGTGCAATCCAACAAGTTATCACACCTGACCATCTCGAGAAGCATTTTTTAAGCAGCCTCAGAAAAACTCTTACTTGGATGGTTTGTGCCTCTCTTCACCACCATGGTAGGCCTCTAATCCCGCCATTAGAAGTTATAGCTAATAGGGCAGTGATTTGAATGACATGTCGTATGCCGTGTAATTTGCCGAGTTATTGCACTGGCCATCCTGAGAAGCATTTTTGGCTGGCCAAGGAAGAAGAGATCTTTTCTTCCAAATAAACAAATAATACATGCACGCGACAATGACATTTTCTTACAAAGGCTATCGCATACTAGGACACCTGGTGACTTATTTAGTTTATCATGGCTTAGTGCTTGCTTTTGAATTTCCATGATGATCTACTTCTAAGCAACAGAAGGACATATTTTTGCATAGAGTATTACTAAATGCTGATGTTAGAATTAAAGGTCTTTGAATTCATTGAGTTGTGCTGTGAGCCTGATGTTTATCACATTATGTTTTGTGTCAATACCTCGGTGATTAAACTGACTCCCTGAGGATCAAGCTGGGTAAGCTACCGGTGGAGATATCCGGGAGGTCGCCCACAAGTTGTCTACCTCCATAAGAGGGAAATGACATTTCTCATCGGCTGTTAAGTCGTTTGACATGGCTAGAACTCTTCTTAGGTTTAGATCTGGTCTACTAATCTATAAATATGCCTTTTTCACATGATCCAATTAAAACTCCATGGTCCAAAGAAAACAGATCTGCTTCCATTGTTGAAAACCTCTCCATCATATTTTCATCATTGAAATATGTTGTTTGCGTTTTGTAATAACTATATATTTGAAAATGTTTGGTTAATTAAAATATATAATAAATTTGTAGTTTTTATTTTTTTTTTCAAATTGTAAGAGCAACATGTACTAAAATGCCAAACACATTCTAAAAAACAAAAAGCTCAGCCACAGAGCTTCCATGTTAAACTTGGACAGAGCTTCCATGTTAAACTGTATCAGGGAATGTAACCTATGAAATTGTGTGGAGTATGATAACCCTAAACGGCAAGAGAAAAAAAAAGAAAAAAGACTCGACCCTTTTCTCTCATTTATATCTCCGAAGGGAAAAAAAGAGGGAAACTACACCGTGGGTGACTTTCTCACCAGCTCTTTTATCTCCTAAATTCCTTTGCTGTATGTTTTTTTATTTTCAATCTCATCCTTCTCTTCTCTTCGATCTCATTTTATTTTGTTCTATCAATATTTTCAGATCTTGATCCGCATGGATCTGAAGCTGATTTTTTTTGTTTTGTTTTGGATATTCGAGGTTGGAACAAAAGATTAGCATGTCGAAATCAGCCATTAAATTAATGAGAGAAGACCGAGAAACTTTCAATAAGCTTATGGTGGACAAGGAAGGTAGGCTTAACAACAAAATACATTCGATAATTCTTCTCAAAGCTTGCTTGATTAGCCAATAAATCTGCAACATGATTTTGCTTCACTTTTTTCACGAGCAAAAGAAATTCTAGCTAGGAAATGGGATAGTTGGGTGCTTGTCCATAGAAAAAATGAGTCTTTTAATGACATGGAAACATTGAAGAAATAGTCTAAGAGATTAGGTTGATCTCTTGATCAAACTTTCAAGTTCCTACCCCGCTTCCATGATTCAGAAAACACACCTACATATCCTTCCAGATCAGTAGCTATAAAAAGGGGAAAAGGCACTGCTCGAGACGATACCAAGTTAACAATGGAGGTTCAGCTCATATCTAGAAAGCTAATAAAACCATCAGTTCAAACTCCTCCGCACCTTCAGAATCTGAACATATCATTTCTCGATCAGCTTGCTCCATCACTGTATGTAGCCAATATTTTCTACTACCCTAACCACCACCATGAAATCATCAAAAACATCGACAGGCTAGAGAAATCCTTGTCCGAAATATTAACCCTCTTTTACCCTCTAGCGGGAAGATACATCAAAGATAATCTCTCAGTTGATTGTAATGATGAGGGGGTGGTACTCTTGGAGGCCAAAGTTGATGGGGTAGACCTCACACAAATTGTTCAACAAGATCCCAATAGTAATCTTGAGCTGCTGGATCATTTTGTTCCTTGTGTGACTGACTCAGACACTAGTCCTTTATAGCCATTCAAACTAACAAGTTTAAGTGTGGAGGTTTAGCGATTGACTTGCGCAATTCGCACAGGATATCTGATAGAATTACAATCTCGACATTCATCAATGCATGGGCTACAACATTCCGAGAAGGTGGGATTAGTGATCATGTTCCTCGTCCAAGATTTTATTGCTCATTTCTCTTCCCACAAAGAGATTTACGTCTCAATCTTCCACCAGCACCAAAAGTTCATTCGAAGATTGTCACAAAAGTATTTGTGATTAACAAGGAAGCCACAAACAAGCTGAAATCTAAAATTAGTGGTGGTAGCGATTCAGGGGTCAAGTACCAGCCGTCTTGGAGGTGGTCACAACACTTGTATGGAAGGCTCTCATTGGTTCAGCTGTGCTAGCACAGCGCGGACACCTGAGGGCATCTTCATTTCTTCAGATAATGACTTTGAGAGGAAAGGTGAGTATGCCTTTACCTGAAAATGCTTGTGGAAACATGTATATGCCTTTCATTTCTAGATTCAATACATATGATAAGAACAATAAGTCAAAGTTAACTGACATTGTGAGTCTGCTGAGGGATGCCAAGAGGAAAGCCATTTCAGATTGCACAAATGCAATAAACAGTAATGATGTGTTTTCAATGGTAACTAATTCCTACAAAGAGTTCTATGAAGAATTGAACAAGGGGGAAGTAGATACATTTAAGTTCACAAGCTGGTGCAAGATGGGCTTGGATGAAACTAACTTTGGCTGAGGAAAGCCTGCATGGATGAGTGCAGTGCAATTAACTTTAGAATTTGGTATTCTGAAGGACAACAAATCTGGAGATGGAATTGAGGCATGGATGAACTTAAAGGAAATTGATAAGCTTCACCTCCAACAAGATCCGGACATCTTGGCCTTGACCTCCTCACAGGAGTAGCTGGCATCACTAAACAAGCACACGATCGATCCTGGTCTGGTCAATTTATTGCTGGAAGGAGTTGTCTTCACCATGATGTTCTACTTTCTATATATAGCTATCAGAATAAAATAACCGATTATCGGTTATCAATCTCATCTTGTCCTGCTGTATTTCATGATGAACCTCTTGCTTATTCTTTTTATTTTTTTATTTTTATTGGTGTGCTTATATGTACTCATTGAGATTCTGTGTTAGTAGCTGGTTTATGGAAGCTATGTGATCAGTCTGTGTAGTTGGAGGTTCTCTTGCATGACTTTTTCATCAAATCTTTTTTCTTGTGCAATTTACAGGTACTGTTCATAGCCTGCGTCCGCGCTGTGCTTTAGTCTCAGGAATTTCTATGTATTCTTAAAAAAAAGCTTGTCCAAACAATTTTTTTGATGATGCGGAGAGCAGGATTTGCATATTCCTCAAAAAACTTGTCCGAACGAATCAAGATTAAATTATGACTGCCAACCTATGTTGCATTGCTTCCCAACTGAAATTGCTAACGATAGCAGAGAGCATTTCATAATTGGGCACTCCAATCCTGAAAGTTATGGAGTTAAAATTTTCCTAAATATATTTTCTCTCAATGAAGATGCGATGTCCAGTTTGCCAGGTAATGTGAAGGCCTACGGTTATGATTCCGATGCAAATGCCTGCTTTCCTTCTAGGAAGGGGGTGGTGGCAGAACCTGAGTAATTTCCAAACATAACCGTTTAAATGAAACTTGAAGAACTCCTTTATTTGTTACATAGTACATCCGGATGAACAATCCAGAAGTAGAATCTGTAAATTACATGATGATCAAGTTGTTGGATTATGCATTCAGTTGACTTTGAGAGAGAGCTTTGGGACAATTTCTATCTCTAGTCCATCCTTGAAAGTTGGCATTGGATCTCTGGAAAAAGAAATGTCTGGGCAATGGAGCTTCCATGTGAACCTGTTCACCAGGTGATGTATTGTGATCAGAGTTTCAAGTCTTGCAAATTCATATCCAGGACATATGCGTGCTCCTCCCCCGAATGCCACAAAACTATATGGGGGGATTTTTGTATCGAAATGGTTTGGATCAAACTTCGTTGGATCTGGGAAGAGAGACTCATCCATGTGTGTCATGGAGGCTGCCCAGGTTACCTGAGTTAAAAAGTTGAAACTTAGCATAGGAGTAACATGTTATCATGTCATTCCAGTTAAGGGAAACAAGCATAAATTGGATCATACCTGCCATCCTTTGGGAATAAGGTACCCTTTATATTCGAGATCTTCAAGGACCTTCCTAAAGGAGTTAAATACAGGAGGGAACATCCTTAGACATTCCAATGCTACCCTCCATGTGTATTTCATTCTTGCAAGATCATCCCATGTTAAAAGCTCTCCAGAGGCCTTACTCTTGGCAACCTCCTCTTGTTCTGCAGTCTCAGATTTTGATAATTTTCTATGAAGTCGTGTGATATTGTTCAATATTAATTGAATTAATTTAGTTGCATACCTTGAGCAATCCCAGCATAAACAGCTTGATCATTTGCCAAGTGTCTAATCAATGTGGTGAGGAGGACAGAGATCGTGTCATGTCCTGCTATCATTATAGTGATAGCATTATCTACAATTTCCTCATCAGATAAAGCCGCTGAAGAGTCCTCATTTCTGAGATTAAGCAAGGTGGTGATAAGATCTTGTTGAGGAAAGGCAGTTTGCTCCTTCTGCGCAGCCCTTCGTTCACGTATAAGATCCGCGAGGATCATCCTTATTTTTCTACTTGCTTGCAGGCTACGACTGAAGCGTGTGAAGGGAAAATTGATTGGTACGGATAGAGAACCCTTGATCAGTTGTTGGAAGAGCCCTACGAGCGTGTCACGTTTTGCACCCTCTTCTATTCCCATTATCAGTGAGCTCATAATGTTGAAGGTAAGGATCTTCATCAATGGCATTGCCTACGATATGATAACAGAAAAAAAAAAAAGATATGTAAGGCACAATTATACATACATAACCGCCTATGATTTATAGTTAGTAGAGGTCACAATTTGGGATTTTAACACTTGTGGTTATAGAATATTTTCAAAGATGTGCCGATACTCTGTTGTTTGATAAAATTCATACCGAAACCTTCTGCTTGCCATGCCAAAGCATCTCCAAATGCTTTCTGACTCTTTCATCCATCTCACCAACGTATTGCCTCAACGCTTCAGGCTTTAAGAACGATACAAGTGCACCTCTCACACGCTTGTGCTCATGGCCACTCAATTCAAGGATATTCTTATCTCCACAAATCCTCCTTACCGATAATGGTTTCTGACTGGCAAGTTTGGTACCATCACAAGTGTAGATGAACTTGTTTGCTGCCTGTCCACACAGGAACACTGTCGGTTTCCCAAAGAGGCTCATTTTCCAGATGGGGCCATATTTGTCTATTCTATTCTGAAGCCATTGTTCTGCTGTGTTTTCGCGCATAGCACGGAGGAAGCTCAAACTCTGGCCTACGATGGGCAATCCCAAAGAACCCGGTGGAAGCCCTTTTGGTCTTTTATGGCTCAGGAGAAGGTAGAGTGGGAGAAGTAAAAGAAGCAAGAAGAAAATCATTGCAGGATCCATTGCTGCTTGCTCTCAAGATTGCTGTTAAAGCAACCAGTGTATATGAGAGAGATAATTCTTCCTATGTGAGAATCTGATTTATCTTTTATCAGCAGTATTCTTCCATTGTTTCTCTTGTTATCGACGCATAGCATGCCTTTGTCGTTGGACGAAATCATAAATCACGAGGATTGAGCAAGTATGATTGACTTCAATGGTTTGTCATAAGGAGAATAGAATATTGAATCCGGCAAACTGAAGTACTTCAAGGTTCTGTACAAGAAAGTTGATATCAAGATGCAGATTCCATTATTTTGTCTACAATTATCTGTTTTGTATAATCAAAATAATGGGATACGTGTCCCATGTAAGACTCGTTCACATGAA
>Ga0325414_1009835_pt1 | contig 10044 bp, 5 predicted proteins | sample PopdelMetagenome_8_FD_206183 | JGI IMG/M metagenome (GOLD analysis project Ga0325414, IMG submission 206183) | Populus deltoides microbial communities from Bellville, Georgia, United States - Leaf-PdKOR-R3 | ecosystem: Host-associated > Plants > Phyllosphere > Phylloplane/Leaf | place: USA...
TTTATCAAACAATCTGCGAGCACATTTGCAAAAGCGGCCGGATCATTTCACAATTGCAACTCTTGAAGATTGTAACGTAACGTAGTAGTGGTTTTTTCATAAAATAAATTTTATTCTAAAATAATATATTTTTTATTTTTTAAAATTTATTTTTAATAGCAACCAACCAAAATAATCTGAAAAGATAAAAAATTATTTTAAAATAAAAAAATATTTTAAAAAAATATTTTTAAAATACAAAAATATTCAAACTATTTTATTTATTTATGTGTTGTGATGAGGTGTGGTGTTGTCTGATATATGACATATATCATTAATTTATATAAATTTCAATAAAACTATCTTGAAATTATAGTTAGGAAAAAAAATATAATCTATAGGTTTTTTTAAATTTTCTTTTCAAACTGCAACATGAGAACTACTAAAATTATAACATATACTAAAAAGAATTAGTGTTTTACTGTGGACTGCACAGTGCAATCCACAGTAAAATGCTAAGCAACAACTTTTTTTTTAGTTGTTTTGCTTTCTTTTTTTGCTGTTTTTTTTTCTTTTTTTTAATGAATATTTTTTTGTTAATGTTAATTTTTTTTCTATTCAATTATCAAAATTTCATGACACAGGTTCCGGGTTTGACGGGTTAACCCGGATTTTTTTTTATGGTTTTCTTTTTAATTAATTTTCTCGAGTGCAGTCCACAATGAAACGCTGAGCTGTCTTTTTTTTTTTTGCTTTTTGAAAACTGCTCAGTGTTTTACTGTGGACTACATAGTGCAGTCCACAATAAAACGCTGAGCGGCTTCTTTTTTTTCTTTTTTTTAAGCTGTTTTTTTTCTTTGTTTTTTTTAATGAATATTTTTTTGTTTAATTATTTTTGTTAATGTTAAATTTTTTTCTATTTAGTTATCAAATTTTCATGACACAGGTTCCGGGTTTGACGGGTTAACCCGGATTTTTTTTCTGGTTTTCTTTTTAATTAATTTTTTGAGTACAGTCCATAGTGAAACGCTGAGCTGTCTTTCTTTTTTTTTTTTTTAAGCAGTTTTTTTTCTTTGTTTTTTTAATGAATATTTTTTTGTTTAATTTTTTTGGTTAATGTTAAATTTTTTTCTATTTAGTTATCAAACTTTCATGACACGGGTTCCGGGTTTGACAGGTTAACCTGGATTTTTTTTTCTGGTTTTTCTTTTTAATTAATTTTTTCGTTTAATTTAGTTTGTTAATGTTAAATTTTTTTCTATTTAGTTATCAAATTTTCATGACACGGGTTCCGGGTTTGACGGGTTAACCCATATTTTTTTCTGGTTTTTCTTTTTAATTAATTTTTTCATTTAATTTAGTTTGTTAATGTTAAATTTTTTTCTATTTAGTTATCAAACTTTCATGACACGGATTCCGGTTTTGACGGGTTAACCCAGTTAATTCTGGGTTAACCCGTAATTTTTTTTCCTATTTAGTTATCAAACTTTCATGACACGAATCCCAAATTTGACGGGTTAACCCAGTTAATTCAGATTTTTTTTCTTTTTCTTCATTAGTTTTTTTCTTCATGTAGGCTTTTCTTTCTTTGTTTTTCTTAAATTAATATTTTTTGTTTAATTTTTTTTTTGCTTTTTGCTTTTTTTTTTCTTTTTAATTATTATTTTTTAAAAATTTAATTTGTTAATATTAATTTTTTTTCTATTTAGTTATCAAACTTTCATGACATGGATCTCAAGTTTAACGGATTAACCTGGTTTGACGGGTTAACCCAGTTAATTTAGATTTTTTTTCTTTTTCTTCATTAGTTTTTGTCTTCATATAGGTTTTTTTTTCCATTTTTTTTCTTTTTAATTAATCTTTTTTTTCACTTCAGTTTATTAATGTTAATTTTTTCCTATTTAGTTATCACACTCTCATGATACAAATCCCAGGTTTGACGAGTTAACCTGATTTGGTGGGCTAACCCAGTTGATTCAGATTTTTTTTCTTTTCTTTATTAGTTTTTTTTTCCAATTTTTCTTCTTTAAATATTGTAATTAACTATAACTAAAAGACAATAATCTTTTTTCTTTCAATTTCATAACACGAATCCACGGGTTAAATCAGTTGATTCAAGTTTTTTTCTTTTTCTTAAGTAATTTTTTTCTTTCAATTTCATCTTTTAATATCGATTTGATTAAGAATTAAACTTTATGATTTGTTTTGTTTACTGTTCATTAGATTATTGTAATCTCATAAGGGATTTTACTGTACCCCTCCTTGCAAAAGCACTATTCATCAGAATAATTCTTTGCTTTATTGTTTTTTTCTTTTCAATTAATCTTTTTTTTTAATTTCATTCTGTAATATTAAATTTTTTTTATTTTTTAATTATCACACTTTTATAACAAGACCTTGCAAGCAGACTCATATCAAAGGTTTCGAGTTTGATATTGCAACCAAATTCACTTACACTTGAATCATGCAAGTTTAATATTATTATTAATATTATAAATATAACTTTCGAGTCAGGAGTAGCAAACAGACTCAATGCTCTTAGATATAATTCTGTAGAAAAACCTAACACTCTTAAATTTTAATTTTTTTAATAGTTTTTATATAAAAAAATTAACCCGCAACATAGCGCACCTTTCTAGTGCTATCTATACACACTCAATCACATAATGCCCCCAAGCAACACTTACAACCCGCTGCTGTATGGCCTCAAACTCATTTTACACCAGCAGGAATATCAAACCACAGAAACAATATGACTCCAATTCCAGGCTTTTTTTTCCCCTCCTTTTTCGATTCATCAATCGGCCTAAACTGTCCAAGGCATTTATGAAGAGTCGAGCATGAAATCTGTGATTTTTTTGCTCTGTAATTTCTCAATCTGACACCAAATCTTCCTCCCTGAAGGACGCGACATGTTACCACAAAAGGGGCCAGCATTCTTTAAAGAGCTAGATAGATGAAAATCTTGAATCAAAAGAGCACTAAACCAACATGGACGTTGTAATCTTCGAGTCAATATGACCAGGACTTAACAATTTGTTGTTTTGCAAATAAGGAGAAATTATTAGACAGATTTATAGAATGTTTGGTATTGATACGGTTGCTTTTTAAAGTGTTTTTTGTTTAGAAATTCATTGAATAATATTTTTTTTTAACAAAACCACATCAAAACAATTTGAAAATGCAAAAAAAATATTAATTTCAAGCAAAAAAATAATAAAAGATTTTTAAAAATACTTTTAAAATACAAAAACAAACAGACTCTTGGTGTATCATAAACTAAACTATTAAACACAAAATACATTCGTGAAATCACATGTAATGCATATATCATTTGACAGAGATCTCTATATTTTATTTGTATATCTTGTGTTTACTTGCTTAGTCTAAAGAAGATGTGGTATATTAAATCTATCTAAAAACTTCTTAGTAACAAGAAGGGATAAAGATGACAATTAATTAATTCATTTTGGAAACTCTTAAAACTTGGGAGCACCTTCGCCACTCGTCTCTTGCCTTAATATAATGAATTTATAAATAATGAACAGGTAAATTATATATAAAAAATTAGTAACACTAATTAAAGAATAAAACGTAAAGTTAAACAATTAGTTATATAAAAAATTAAACGAAACAAGGGAGGATATTAATGAAAAATAAATCTAGAAAAATCAAAATTACAAAAGTCAAAAAATAATGGACCCGCATGCTTGATCTAAAATAATCCAATCCAGGTATGTTTAGGTTTGAAGGGTCAAGCCCTCTCGTCTAGTTTCATAGCCTAAGTGAATAAACCTGGTGACTCATCAACTTAGAATGCAGCCTGGCTTAAGCTTCATGTCAAACCAGGAAAAAAATAACCCAGTCAAACTCGATAAACCCAATAAGTCAACAACACAATCATATCATGAATGAAACTCAATTTAATTTTTTTATTTTTTATTTAAAAAACATCATTTTAATTTTAGAAAAAAATCTTAAAATAATATTATTTTAAATTAATTTGAGTTAATTTAAATTAACTCACCTAACCCGATGGGAAGCCTATTTTTATAACTGGTTATGGTGACTCCTGCTGTCCCATATATGGCAACCTTGAGGGTCCTGCTTGAATCCCTAGTCAAGTCATAATCCAGGAAAAATCCATGGCATGAAATATAAAAGGAATCGAATTCGACTAAAATCCACTCTTTATTCTCTTATCCCTTAAATCTATGGGTTGCTGCCTTGGTTCTCCCATGATCATCTCAGTTTTGAAAATGCATCACACAGATGGGCTAAGAACGGGGTATTTAATTATTATTTGGAGCATTTGGCAACAAGTAAACAACGGGCGTGGAAAGTTCTCACCGAGTGGCGAGTGGTGCCCACGGGCATGATTGCTGGCAAACAGAAGTTCGAGTCAAACTCGAAAAACACCGAAGTCTCCTCTTGACCACGGAAAAGCCGTCCCGCTTATAAAGCGCATGCCTAAATATCTGACACAATCCATATAGCATTCATACATATCCAGGCAAGTTAGTTCTAGACAATAGCCAACTAAGAGTGCATCCCCATTACATTAAAATAGAACTACATGAAAATTAAGAACCATGTTTATGGGAAATAAAAATTGCATCTCAAAATTCTCCTCTATATATATAAATAATAATAAATAAAAACTAACCAATGAAGTTATATCTTGGAAGCAAATATTTGACAATCAATTCACGGGTCATTCCTAGCCTAAAATGAGGAGAAACGCGCAGGATAACACTCCACAAAAAGATTGTTCTACAAGAGCTTCTCATTTTAGATTACAACCTAAATAATCCCAGCATAACTAGAATTTTAAGGTGCAACTGTCAAGGTTGCCTTTTAGAACGAGGTAGGAGTGCAAGAAGAATCTTCTTTCTTGGCCCCTGCATTTCAGAAAACGTTAAAAAGAAACCAACATTAATGTTAATGATCACTGACGTGCAAATTTAAGAATAATTATGAGTACGGACATCCCAAGCATAGTTATAAGACTTGCTGCTGGGCAACCCAGTGACCCGCCAACCCAGAGTCTGGCCTATCTCAAGTTTTACATCGAACAGGTCCTTTTTTACAAAACAATGTCTTTTAAGGATTTTTCTTATAAAAATTACTTGTGTTGACCCGCAGGCAGATCAACCGTGACTTGAACCTTGGGCCGAGTCAACCCTAGTTAGGCTTTTTGTTTTGATAAGCAAAAGGAAGTACATCTGATGTTATTCTAAACGAATGGAACAATGATCATTCATTATGTGGAACACAACTTGGTACTTCAAGGTACCATGAATCTACAAACCTCATTTTGCTCAATATTTTCCAAATTTTTTTGACATAAATATTGTTCACTTTAGACCAACAATATTTATTCAAAAGATGAGAAATCCACCAAGCCCTCTCCCATTAATAGTTTTTGAAGTGCAAAAACTCTCTTCATCTCTGAATGTGATGCAGAGAGCAAAACAAGCAAAATTTATCTCTTTCTGTAGACAAAGGGTATTTTTGTAATTGGAAAATTTGCTGGAAAATTATCCTACTCTAGGTTATTTTCTATTTAGTATTCTGTTACTTTCAAAGAAAGTAGCTTTGTTAGGTTTTTCCTACTCTAAATAGATTTTTATATAGGAAAATGAGTCCTTGTTGGACTAGGAGCACTAGCATCTCTTTATAAAATATATGGTCATTCAATATTTTAATGGAAGTTGATTAATAAAATTCCAACAGCTTGCCTTTGATTGTGATTCAATCTACCTTAGATGCGACTTCTAAGAATCCTAGGTATGAAGGCTTAGGTTTTTTCTATCCTTCCTAGAAACCCTATTGGCGTGACTAATATTTTCTACTATTCCAGCGGAAAACTCACATCAATATCCTCTCACATATACCTAATCAACCCTACATCAATTACCCATCAAATATTCAGCCTAACATTTCCTAAAATACTGTTCATGACACTGTTCATTGCCCTGAACAGCCTCTAATCCAAAACAGCCCTCTAAGCTGTGCCGCATCAGAATGACCTACACGACAAACTTACATTAAATTGAAAAACCATCACTAGTAGTGATAACGACAATGATGACGACGAGTGTACAAGACTGCTAAGATAAGATATCATAAAAAAGGGCTTTCGTTTTCTTTTCTTTTTTATTTACAAAGGAGAGGCTCGAGCTTGAAACCTCTTCAGTGGAGGGATATATAGATACCAGCTGAGTTTGTACAATAAAGCAATTCATCCAAACAAATAATAGATTAATCATGCATGCTTCAAAAAAATTTGCATCAACATTTTAAATATCATAAGAAAGAAAAATTCTTGAGATGCAGAAAACATGAGCATGAAACAGAATTGGAAATCATATGCGTTGCAAACTAACAGCAAAGATAGCAGACAGATAAAGGAAAATTACCATAGGTATCCCCAGCTCTTTAAGGTCCCTTTCCCCCATCTGCTTCAATGCAGTCATATCTATCTGTTTAATAGATTAAACAAATCTTAAATTAGGTGACAAGGAAAAATAAAAGTTCCAGTACGTGATATGTTCTTTTCCTTGTTGCTTCAAACAGACCGTAAAAACTTCAGAAATTGTGAGTAGCAATCACAAAGTTCACAAGAGAAAAGCACACAAACAGCCAATCAGTAAACTTTCTGTTTTGCTTGAATACACAAACTAAAGAAGCCCTCACCAGCATATACAGACCCTAAAAAACCCAATTCATAACTGTCATAACTGTCACAACAGCAACAATAATCTCTGGCTTCTCAAAACATAGATCTGAACATAAAAGAATACAAACATATGTATAATTACATGTCACCGAGAAATTTCTTGGGTATAGACATGTCATGCAGGTGTGAAACAAAATAACATGACATGTAGACGACAATCCTAACAAAAAAAAATAATACAATTGCAATGTAGTTCCACTTATTTTTTTGTCCTTGCTCCATGGCATGAAGCCCCATAGCAGTCAAATTGCACACATCTATTAACCTTCATGTTATACATAAAATAAAGTGCATTTATAAGACACATAAGTAGACAGCATCTATATTCTAAGCAATTTTTATTAAAACAAGGAATATTTGACATACTTCCTCAGCCTTGAAAAGAACAACGTATTTCCCTAATCCCAATGAATGCAGTAAGCCTTCAACAGTTTGTTGTTCTTCTGCCTACATAGAAACCAGAAATAGATAAGAAGTTAATAGATGTTTTAAGAGTGAAAGGGGATATATTAAGAAAATTTGGGTTGTCCTTAAAGAGTCAGTTAGCTCCATAAGTTACGAATGACTTGCACTCGGCTCACTTGAACACAAAGGAAACTATCACCCCCTCTGATCCTACAAGAGTGTCCTGTTTAACTTTACACGCATTTTAACAGAACTCAATACATGTAGAGCAACTCTATGTTTTCACACAACTTTTTAAGAGTTATTATTGAGTAATTATTATTCAAAATGAGGGTATTGTAGAATAATAAAGCAACTATTCTCTAACTAGACATATATTTCAGGACAGAAAATCAGAGAAAAATAAAGCAACTATTCTCTAACTAGTCCCACTTTCAGAATCAATAGCAAGCCAGAATTACATCTGGAAATCTGACTGGGAACTAAATTTTCAGCAAAAGTGGAGCAGTGCTATTGGCTTAGGCCACCTGTCCTCCACAATTTCAATTCAACCAGTCTTTAGACTCTGAATAGGCCAATCAAATTAGCTATCAAGATTTCCTGGTTCAGCAAAAGTCTCTTGTGCCTGGTCATAAGGATCCAAATAATGTCATGTTATATCGCTGGCCTAGCTCACTGATCCCAACCAGAATTTTCCCTTAATCTTTCCATTTCCTCTTATATTTGCGGTTGCAATTTTACATTGTCTTTTCTTCCTTTTGTCAGGTAGATATGCTGGAAAATTTTTCAACATACAGGTATATGCACAGCTCCCCCTCACATTCATTATTCGCAAGCATAAGAATTAAACTGCCAGACCATATCCAATACAGAAAATTCACCAGCACATGAATTAGTCATAGCAGGGATGAAATGGTTAAAGCTAGCACAGCTAAACTAGCCAAATATTTCAGTGTAAGCATAGGAACACAAATCTTCCCTTTTCTGTAAGCTAATATAGCACGCAACCACAACAAGTATAAAGCAAGTCAAGATAGGTTATACAATATGCAACAAATCAGTCAAAATAACCAGCTGCATCATGTGCTTTGAGTGTGCAATGCAGGTGTTAGTAAAATCAGAGGACAACAAACTAGTACCACATATGAACTCTTCTGCACAATGCCACTTGGAGGAAGATGGCCCATGAGCGGTACCACAGACTTTGCAGGCACTGTTGGTGATGGCGATAGAGGCAGCATGGCAGATTTTGTAATGAAAGTAGTGGAGCTACTCACTGACCTCGGTTTATCAAGAACATCTTTTTTCATATATGGAACTGTTCTAACATCATCAAATGTCCTGTTCAAAGGCCTTCGCTGTAGATTATCCATGTTTCTGGGTGGTGATAAACCCCTGGAAGAACTCATAACTCTATCTGGAGATCTTCGTCTTATATGATCCAAAGTCCAAGGAGAAAAGGAATTTCTAGAGGAATCTATGTGGTGTAAAACATCTGCACTTCTTGTGGGAGGAATTCTCCCTAAGATGCTAGTGTCCTTTGGGACAGGCAGGCGGTGCAGTGCATCAAGATTACTGAGCAGAGGGCCTGGAGACCGGACTGTCCTAGAAAGCTTTTCACGAAGGTCCATGGTTTTCTGGTCATCGTCACTTTGAGTTCTACTAAATACATTTTTTTGCATGAGTTTGTAACGTAGGTCATCTTTACCAATGCGAGCATCTTTGTTATTCAAAATCACACACAAAGGTCGGTCAGTTATCAGGAAACATGTACAAAAATATTCAATGCAGTAGAATAAGGCTACTAGTACCTTTCACACCATTAGCACCAAAACTTGTCAAACTGTTGTCCCCTCTTTGCCTGCACCAAGGAAAAAAAAAAATCACAACATCCTTCACCTAAGAATTGCGAAGTATAATACTGTTCCAATAACATCAAACCGCAGAAAAACAAAAGACAAACACCAAACACACCGTTTGTTGCTAAGTTGGTTTCCATGCAATGACAAAATGTCTGAATTACTTCCTAATCTTTCCATAACAGACCGCTTACTCCCAGCACCTTGCTGAGAATTAGAATAATCATCCGATACCGTTGCAGCTCTCTTCACCACCTGTAAGGTTACTCACACCTATGAGGCAAATCAATTATACAGTACCCGCAAGGTATCTTCTTATCATGGAAGCATTATTACCAGTATTTTTCTTTTTTTTAAAAAAATAATTTCTATTTCTACATTTTTTCTCCAATACTACACAAACAATAAAAATCAAATTCCTCTCCAAGCAACAATAAAGCCTTCCATTAAAACAAATCATGACTTCATGTTTTAATTTAAAAAGAAAAGGAAAGGAAAAAACCCTAATTTTCAGATTGAAGAAAAAGAAAAAGAAAAATACCTGACCACCGCGCCCAAGTGTAATAGTGACGCGAGCTTTGGAAGTTTCTGACATGTCAAAATCCCCAATACAAAACCCTAGCTAATCAAATTCAAATTATATGAATACTCAACTGGTATGTATGGACGGATGGTATAAATATGATTACACAACCATTGTTTAACATGACTAACATCAAAACCCTAATCTCGAAATTGGCAGCAGAAAGATTGGCTTGTCTCAGAAATTTTGGAAGACGTACTTGAGAGGGATAGGAGAGGAAAGAAGCGGAGACGCCTCCCTCGCAACCAGTACTAGTATTTTATGATTTTATCAATTTCATTTTCTTTATTGAACAAAAATTGAAGAGGAGGAGGAACCTCTTTGTGTTTTCACTTTTCAGTAATATCTTACTATTAATTATAATATTAGTCCTTCTACTATTAGATATTATTAAATAGTTCCCTTACTGTTAAATGACTAACAGATCAATGCCCAAACTATTGTTTGATGCATGGATAATTAATTGTTAATGAATG
>Ga0325414_1009839_pt1 | contig 10043 bp, 5 predicted proteins | sample PopdelMetagenome_8_FD_206183 | JGI IMG/M metagenome (GOLD analysis project Ga0325414, IMG submission 206183) | Populus deltoides microbial communities from Bellville, Georgia, United States - Leaf-PdKOR-R3 | ecosystem: Host-associated > Plants > Phyllosphere > Phylloplane/Leaf | place: USA...
AACTTAATTATTATGATTTCTTCGTATCTTAAAGCAATATTTTTTTACCACTTGTGGTGAATTTTATTTTGTTTTTTTTTTTATTAATCACTTGTGGTGATCCTATGGAATAATTCATTGACAAACCATGAGGAGTACTATTCCTCAAGTCCCTCACCATGATTATATATCCTCCCAACCCTTTCTCAAATCATATTCTCCATTTTTCAACTCAAGTAACCAAATCAACATCACGATCTCCACAAAAATGGACAAAATGGAGTCTCGAGGTGAAGTCCATGAACCCCTTTTACGCTCAATCCCAGACCCCGAACCAATTTCTCACTATCATGAATTGGACTTCCAGGCTTGAAAATGTCGACACCAACTTAGGCTACTTCAAGCGCCTCGGTTGGCATCCTGGATTGAGCTTAAGATCCTTCTCCGCTTAGCTGCACCTGCTGTTTTGGTTTACTTGATCAACAACCAATGTCCTTGTCCACCAGAATCTTCGCTGGCCACCTCGGCGATCTTGAGCTTGCTGCTGCCTCTCTTGGCAATGTGGTGTCCAATTCTTAGCCTATGGCCTCATGGTAATATATACAACAAAATGACTTAAAATGTGATTTAACTTTTTAGGGTTTTAATCTTATTGGTTTTGTGCCTTGATCTTGTAGTTAGGGAAGGGAAGTGCTGTGGAAACTCTGTGGTCAATCTTATGGAGCTCGCCGATATAATATCAGCAACTGCACTTGTCTTTCACCTAGTGTTAACTGGGCTTGCAGTGTACAATTTAAGGTGGGATTGATAGGAGCATCACTGCCTGTCATGGTGGATTATAGTGGCTGCTCAATTTGTGTTTATAGTGATGAGTAGGCGGTCCAAGAGCACATGGACTGGCTTTACCTGCCAAGCTTTTACTGGGCTGTGGATTTTCTGAAATTATCTTCTGCATCAGCTGCAATGCTTTGCTTGGAGACCTGATATTTGATTCCGACAACTTACGCATTATAATTTGTACATTTTCACTAGTAATAGACTTTTGTAGTTTTTTTTATGCATTATCATATGATAGTTGACATAACAGAATGTCAGGAGAGTGGTTGCAACATACATATGGATTTATGGACAATTAACTGTAGGACATTAATGAGCTCTTGATTTATCGTTTGGTTATCGTTCTAAAATTAATATATATATATATATATATATATATATAAGAAAACACAAACATGTTTAATTATAGAAGCAGGAATGAAAAAAGTAAAATAAATTTGTTATAATTTTGAAGTGAATTTATATGAAATATATCTCTGCCTTTTTTGTATGAGATACCAAACAAAGCATTGGCGACGCAACACAGTTGTCACCACAGTTAATCTTGTCGAGTGTGTAAAAGAAAATGGTCAAATGACTTATATATATTATATTGTGCAATATGTCAATAATGGGGTTATTCCTGCAAACTACAAGATGTCTTGCTATATATCATTTTATGCATGTAAGCAAGATGATTTGTATTGGAAAAAGAAGTGGAGATTGTACTTTCTTAGAAAACATCACCACTACGCAAGTCCTGCATCAACACCATTGTCATCAGCCCAAAAACAAACAAAACCGTTGCCAAGATGCTCTCCTGAACCTGCTCTGTGTAATAATAGTTTTCTGCGTTGATGATACAACATAGTATTGACAGATGTGGCGGGATATCATCAAGCATTCATAGCACCAAGTAATTATCGATAGAATGAGGATACATGCCCATTAACACAATGGCAACCAAAAGATAAGTCTATGGTGTGGCCATAGCATCTTGTGATGTGTCTGTGTCAATTGATTGCTACAGTAAACAAAAATCAAGTGCAACTGGTGTTCTTTAGTTGACTAGTTGATATGAATCCAGCAACTTTGACAAGCATGTGCATGGCATGAATGTTGGAAATAATTTTTCTCAATGATGAAGCTCCTGATTGTATAGATGTTCCAATTTCAGGTGGAGAAGGCTCAGTCATCTGGACAAATGGGAAGATAATTGATTTTCTGAAACTTAAAATCGATGCTGTTTAGTTTCATCTCATCCCATCTGCTCGCCAAACACAGATGCAACTCTAGCTATACATGCCTAGCATCATCATCCTAGTTCAAAAAAAAACTAAATTCATTGGCTCTACTAGAGGAAACATTATTGCAGACTTGGTGCAGGCATCAGTTTATCAAGATTGTTGTGAATAAAGATTTTAATATTTTTTTTCTCCTATTTCTCTCTCCACCTTATAGTTTATTGGTAATTATAGCTTGAGCAGCGTAGAATTTTTCAACAAGCATTACCGTCTTTACACAAAGCAAAAGTATATATCAAAATCAAATATGTAAATTCTCATTTCATCATGCAAAAAAGGTAACACAATTGAGTTGGGTAAAACACATAAGAATATATGCATGATGACCAAAGCATATCCTTCCTGGATATTACATTTTTGTCAAAGAAATTTTCCTCTCTTTTTTTGTATGGATAAGTACTGAACCTACAGCCCACCTCAGTCTCAAAGCATCTTTCAACCCTACCAGAGAACCAATGTTGCATGACGGCAAAAGAATCTTAGCAAGCAACTGGATATGCAAATACAAAACTCACTTTCAAGCAAAATTAATGAACCATTCTTGTGAAATATGTAACTAGCTGATCAGCCGATAAAATGGACCTAGTTCAGGATAAATATTCTGGTTGTTTTTCTGCTGTAGCTGATTGATGACATAAAACAACAGCGTATAACAGCATCAATCTAACTCCCCGTCATCTGGTTTGTCTATGTGATCCGAATCATCTGTTCTTGGGAGAGATTTTGTTATATATTTGCAGGTCCTGAAACAAAAAAAAAAAACCCATCAGCTTCTGTGAAGAAATTAAAAGGAGTAATAACATCTAAAAGATAAGAAGCAACAGTCAAGAAACTGAGAAGAAAACACTACTACGATGAAGGTGAAATCCTTGGAGAATAGAATCTTATCAAATCTACATACACTTATATTAGTGAATAAATAAAATTTTCTAAATCCATCATTCAATGTGTATGGGTGTGTCATAAACCTATGTGTTGATATCGATCCCTTTGACAATGAGAGAGACCCAAAAACATTGTCTCCGTACAGATCCAACCTTCTTTTTTTTTTTTTTTTCATAGTACACCCAAAATCTGTTTTGCTTGAGTACTCGAAACTCAGACCATGAATTTGAGTGAAATATTGCACAGCGATTTAGCTAGAAGCTTTCAATCATCACTTGATGCACAACATGCTGTCATATTTTTGTCCTTGTGATGACTTGACAAGATCAATCTTCAAAGCAGTGTCCACAAGAGATCAAATCAACAAGCAAAAATGTTCAACACATTATGCTATTTAGATATTGAATATAAACTACTCTATAGCAAAGGACACTGAAAGTAAAGTAAATTAGATAATTTGGTTCTACTGCAGAGATAAATATTGCCAGTCTAAGGATGTGAGAACAGTACGCATCAAAACCCTCTGCTTTTCTCTTGATTTCGCATGACCACAGCACTGGATCAACATTTTTTGGTAATGAGTCCTGCTGTTGAGTTTTCTCTTGCAGCCATTTTTCAGCCTTGTTGCACTCATCTATAACCTGAAAAATGGGCGAAATGTCAAAAGAGTAGATTCGGTGACTGATCACCAAAATCTCTACTGCCACCCTATTACAGGACAAGGATCATACCGCATCCCTCTCACCAGCTGTAAGTGACCCCGCATTCATGCGATAATCCGCGATGCAACTTAGGAGATCCTTTCTTGCTTTTTCTCTGGCCTCTTCTTCTTTATATCGAATTTCAATAGGATCAACAAGCTATTAAATATTTAAAATTTATCAGTTGTTTCCATCAAGCAATAAATTATGGTGAATCCAAAAGATAATACTGGTCAAAGTACCTTTCTAAGATCCTCTAACTTTTGATTATAAATATTTTCTGATTCATCATCAGGTTCATCTTCGTAAAGCCACTCCTCTGTCTTTTGAAGATTTATAGAGATCTCATCCCTTTCTGACTCGGTGGCAAAGCTCTGGTACTTACTGAAAATCTATTCATATTACCAAGTTATTCCATCATGCAACTCATGAGGGGAAAAAGGGTGAAGCATGATCTAAAGGCTCACTGTTAATGAACTTAACTACAACCTAGTAAAGAACATATAAGAATATAGAATCAAGGAAAGATGGGCCTAATTTAAAATAAAAATTCTTAACAGTCCTCACAGCAATATTTTCTGCAATGTCCTATTAAATAAGAGTTTTAGAGGCAAAACACAAGCAAGCTAGCAATTTCTGCATGCACATTCACTTCTACAAGAAAAAATATAACAGAAAAGAGAACGCAACTTTTTTGTGTGCGCGCACGTGTGTGTGTGAGAGAGAGAGAGAGGGAGAGAGAGAGTACTAACCCTAGTAAGTGATTGCAGCTATTACCATAACTATGACATCTTACATGTGAAATAAAAAATTAAAAATGAAAGTGTATATAACGGAAAATCCGTTACAGGGAAACGGAAAGCAGTGATGCTCTTAAAGTAAAATTATCAAGGTGCCCTGTGCATGCTCCAATAAAGCCAAGCCTAAACATGTGAAACTCAAGAGGGAAAGCCCAAGCAATCTTTTGCCAAGCCTTCCATCATCAAAGCAAGCCAAAGAGCATGCACCAAATTAACCTTTTAGTTCACATTTTGTATAAAGAATGAAAGAATAAAATAAGAACATCTACTAACTTTATAGTGCATTCCACAAAGACATTGGACAGCCAAGATGGCATGGATTCTGCATGCCAATTTAGAAGCTGATAACAAAAGGTGCGCTCTGGGAAGAGGGAACTTGACATGAAGCTATATACCTTATCTCGCATCTCATAGACATAGGACTCCAAAGCATTTTTCTTGTCTTTTATCCGCTCCATCTTCAAGTCCTGTTGTACCAACTGAAGCTCTATCTTCTCAGCCTCTGAGAGCTCAGCCTTTGTCATTCCTCCATAGACTTCCTCACTGACTGGAATTTCAAGCCTTTTGAAAATTTTTCCTTTCCTAATTTCATCCTTCACAGAGAAAGTGGATCCAACATCAATATTTTCCAGCCTAAAGCACTTTTTTGAATTCATGACACCCTCAATTTGTAGTATTGCAAAATCTAAATGATATGGCTGCCAAGAATATATGACAACAGCAGTCCAGAAAAGGATAGCAAAAATCAGGCATCATTTGTCAGTTTTTAGTACAAAGCCAGGAAATATAAATCTGATATAAAACTAATATTAGAATTGAATATCTTTTTCTTCTTTTTTCATTATTGCAATCTTTTCAGATGCGTTAAGCCAAAAGAATAGCAGCGAAAAATTAGAGTATAAAATCATGCATATGATTGGCAATTGAACTAACACATACCGCAGGTATGGATGAAGGTGCTGACTGTGCGACATTAGTAACTTCAGCACCATTTTGTTCAACAGAAGGTGAATGGTCGGATTTGGCCACCATATTTTCTGAAGTAACATTTGTAACTTCAGCACCATCCTCAATTTGCTAATGCATTAAAGGAGGACACTCATTTAGTAGGGGTGTAACTAAAAAATCAAATAAGTCAAAATGCTTGCAGAATTTGTCAAGATACACTTACCATGAATGCCTCTATGTTTACTATTCCATGGAGGTTTAACTGAACTCTAACCTTAACTTTCACCATTTCCAATTGATAAACTGGAAAAGGCCCAATCTACAGAAGCATTAACAGAAAATTTAAGCACAAAATGAACAAAATGTCAATCAAAACAGTAAGAACAGTCAAGTCTAGAATATTTGCATATATCTGTGAAGAGAAGCATATCTATTCTTGATTGTTGCTCGCTATCCTTACCATAAAACTGCTGATTTGTGATGCTATGCCAAAAGGCAGTTCATTCGGATCAGCATAGAAGGCTTCCATCTGAAACATATTATTTCTGTGAAGAGCAAGTATCTTAAGACTTGGGAAAGCCTGGCCTTTTGGGAAAAGCGTGCTATTTGGCAATGTGCAAATTGGAACTTTATCTGATGAGAGTCCAATGGAGAAAGGAAATGAATCTTGAACCTGGTAGTGGCAACATTGAACAAATTACAATCATGATATATAGTACATAGCACCATGAATGTGAAAATGGGCATGCCAGCGCATGCAGTTGCACATAATATATGATGTTAATTTATTGATGGTCAAAACAAAGTAAACTGAAGGAAGAAATTGAACTTATAATGTTCATGTTTCCTGAGAGAGAGAGAGAGAGAGAGAGAGAGAGAGAGAATGATGGATGCTAATAAATGACAACCACACACACAGCCAGGAGAGAGAAGGAATTAATGTGCATTTGTCCATGGTAAAGCACAAACCTGGTATTCTCTAACTCGAAATATTGGGCTCAGCATTGCACACTGAAGAGCACAACCACGAGCCACACACTCGCTTGCATTTATTCTCCGGCTTGGCTCTCTCTTGAATAGAGAAGCTAGCATTCTAGTAATTGCTGGTATCCTAGACCCAGAACCAACAAGTTCAACCGAATGAATCTTTTCTACAGTCAAGCCAGAGTTAGCCAGGACCTTTTGACAGGGAACACTAATGCTTTCCACCAAACCTGATGACAGCCTTTCAAACTCCTCCCTCTTAATAAAACCTCTAACATCTTTTTCATCCATCAAGCACTCTATATTAAGTGGCGCCTCTGCATTTGCACTCAAGACCTTCTTCAATTTCTCACATGAAGCCCTCAACCTAATAGATGCCTTCATATTAGTACAAACATCAATGTCATCTTTCTCCTTGAACTGTGCTGCAAAATAACTGAAAAGAACCTCATCAAAGTCTCTCCCTCCCAGGTTCCTGTCAAATGCATGTGATAATATCTTCATTTGTCCACTCTCGAAAGATGCCAGACAGACCTGGGTGTCACAGTGACCAATATCAACAAATACAACATAAGTTGGGCCTGCATTGGAGATATCATTTTTGTAAATGCCATATCCCAGTGCAGTTGCAGTACAGTCATGCAACAACCGCAAAGGTCGCAGTCCAGCAATTGCAGCTGCATCCAAATAAGCACGTCTTTGCAAATCCGTGAAGTAACATGGAATACCAATAACACAATCAGAAATAGGCATCTCAAGACTCTTCTCCGCTATTTGTTTCAAATGAGAAAATAACATCCCCAAAATCTGAACTGGACTAAACTCATGAATCTCACCCAAGTACTGCACCTTAATCAAAATACCACCATCATGGCCCTCTACAATCTCAAAAGGAAACAATTTAAGATCATCTTGAACCTCAACTTCTTTAAACTTCCTCCCAATCAATCGCTTAACCTGAGAAACTGTCGATTTAGGATTCATAGTCAAAGAAGCAGCTCCCTCTGAACCCATAAATCTCTGCTTCTCAAAAAAAGACACCACAGCCGGTGTCTCACGATTTGATTCATCATTCAACAAAACATCAATCCCACGTTCCTTTGCTACTGCAATCACACAATTCTCGTTCCCAAAATCAAATCCCACCACACTCATTTTCACTAAACCTCACAAACTTCACACCAAATAATTAAAACACTAAACCCACATTTCCTCAACTTTCTTAGTTTTAATAAATCAAAAATCCCTCAAATCCCATCCGAAAACAACAATCAAAATCACAACTTTGCCACTCTGAAGCTTAATTTCTCTGCATTGAAGCATAAAACAATCATAAAAATCACAACTTTGCCCCTTTGAAGCTTAAATTCTCTGCACTAGAGTATAAAACAAGCTTAAAGATTACAGATTTTCACCTTGAAGCTTAAATTCTCTGCATTTAAACATAACCCACATAAAAAAATCAATTCAGATCAAAAAAATCATTAAATTGACCATTAAGCTCTCGATTAAGAATTTAAAAAATCGACAAAAACAATGAAAACTGTTATTTTCTACACTAAGCAACTAAAAACCACTGTTACATTATAGCATGCAAGTCATTTAAAAGAGAGTTTAAATTTCTTTCATCTTCCTACATTTTCGCAGTAACCAATCAGAAGATGAAAGAGATTGTACCTGGAATCGAAGGGATGAAACTGTAGAGAAATTGTAGAAGGGACTGTTTGTTTGTTTGGGTTATTAAAATAGCTCTGAAGATCGCTTCTTATGAAGTTAACAGGGAAAATCAGGAGCGACGTGTCATTTGTCGAATAACAAGTGACATTTCTTCCCCTCCTTTCTTTCTTGCCTAATTTGGTACAATCCAGTATGCAAGAGGTTAGCGCTGAATTATAAAATATCTGATCTTGATCTTTATACTTTTTCTTTTTTTCTCTTTTATTTGCAAGGTCACCCTCCTCAAAGTTATAGAAACCGGCGCGGCTAAAGACACGGGTCATGAATCTCAATTTAAATTAACATAAATCAATCCAAAATAAGTTATTTTAAGATTTAAAATAAAATTTTAAAAACAAATAAATTAGTTGGCTGGTAAACTTGTCGGTTTGACCTAATCAACTCTAAACCAAATTGAAAAAAACCCAATCTAAATTAAATTTTAAATTTACAAATCACCAGATTGATCCATTTTATCTAAATTTAATAATATTAATACTCTCATCTACTAAGGTTTCATGTATTATCAACTTCAAACCTATATTTGGTGAGGTATTTTAAATTTTCATGTGAGTTTATTCTACAAGTTATCCGTATAATAGTATAGTAGAAATGAGGCATGTGAATAAAATTTATGTCATTCCATCTAATAATTCATGTATATAGTATTATGGTATAGAGTTGTTTTCGATAATTAAAAATATATTAAAATAATATTTTTTATTTTTTATATCAACACTTCAAAATTATCTAAAAACATATAAATAATATTAATTTAATATTTTTTCAAGTGAAAAATAATTTAAAATACACTATGAAAAACAAAAAACTACTGCAAAAACAAATACTCAAGAAATGTGGGTTATATACATAGATAAACCTCTATAAATTAATACCCTTGGAGCCATGAAAAATTATTAACTAATTGAGATATTATTTAAATATTAAATTTAAATTGAGGAAAAATATTTAGTTGATGTTATTAATTTATCAAGGTTATACTGTAATTTGTCTGAGCATGTTTAAATGAGATGTGTAATTTTATGGATTAAAAGTAAAAGGATAAATTTAATTTCACTCCTGAGATTTATGGGATCTTTCAATCAATTTCCTTAATTTTTCAAATCCCCCATTGTCCATATTTATCCATTTTCTATCTACAATGGTAATGGAAATATTTATAAATACCAATTTCATTCTTAAATTTTATATATATAAAAAAATCTTAATATTACCTAAAAACTATATAAAAAATAAAATAAAATAAAAACTTGAAATTAACAAAAATGAAACAGAATATCAATAAACAATTTTTTTTCCAGTAAAACAACAAATCTAAAGAAAAATAGTTCTTTTATTGGTATAAGATTTTCTTGGATAATATGGCTAAGCCCCGACAGTTTGAAGCATAGTTTTAAAATCCAGTTTAGCCTAGCGGGTTGATTTGGGATCCGGCCGACCCGGGACCGGAACCGGGTCAAGTTAAAGAAAAAACATGGAAAGAAAAAACCCGACTGCCCCGGTCAAAAACCCGATTGCAATCCGTTGACTTTTTTTTTACTAAAACGACGTCGTTTTGATTTAAAAAAAAATTAACCCGGTCAAAACCCGAAACCCGAGCCTTGGACCGGACCAGGTCTAAAAACTATGCTTTGAAGGACCATTTTTTACTTATACCATTGATTTTTATCATGAAATTGATTAGTTTCTTACTGTATTTGAATTTCTTAACTACTTACATATCTTCAATATTGAAAAAGCATTTATAATTCTTTCATATGTGAAAATTCTCAATTTTATGGAGGACAATACTGAACTGGATTGAGCGTTTTTTAGTGTAGGCCCAGCCCAATTATTAAAGCTCATAAGCCCATGAAAATGAAGTGTCCCATGTCTAATGCCCACCAATA
>Ga0325414_1009840_pt1 | contig 10043 bp, 2 predicted proteins | sample PopdelMetagenome_8_FD_206183 | JGI IMG/M metagenome (GOLD analysis project Ga0325414, IMG submission 206183) | Populus deltoides microbial communities from Bellville, Georgia, United States - Leaf-PdKOR-R3 | ecosystem: Host-associated > Plants > Phyllosphere > Phylloplane/Leaf | place: USA...
TTTCTTTTCCCTTCATATTTGATCCATGTCCTTTTGATTATTATTTTTTTATTCTAAATAAGACATGAAATTACATATTTTTTTAATTTCACCCCCTTTTATTTTTTAATCTTTCATATTTGGTCTTCATTCTTTTGATCATAATTTTTTTATTTTTAATAAATTATAAAATTATATTTTTTTTCATTTTCACCCCCCCATTCATTTTTTTTTATCTTTCAAATTAGTTCGTCATTCTTTTTATTGCAATTTATTTTGTCTATGATCATTTTTTTAGGTTATCTTTTTTTACAAATTCATCATCTATGGTTTTTTCTTTTCTATCAAATTTGATCCTTATTCTTTATATTGCTATCTTTTTTTCTTTGGCAAGTTTTTTCTTCATGATTTCATCATTCAAAATTAAATTTGTAGTAAATTAAGATTTTTTATTAATCCCAGTTCAAGGATTTCACAGGTTGCGAGTTTTACAGATTAAACTAGGTTTAAAAGGTTTACCCGGGTTAGCTTTTTTTTTTTTCCTTTTTAAAGCTAATGTTGTTTAGTTTTTACCGTTTTTAATAATTTTTTTATTTATTTTTTATGGTTTGTCTTCTATGATATTAGTTTTGGATTCATAACAAGAGTCATTAATTTTAAAGGTTAATATGGGTTGAGTTTTTTTTATCGTTTTTTTAAAATTCATTTATTTCAATTTCATTCTTCAACATGTAATTTATTTGAAGTTGATCTTCCTATCTTGGTTTTTCCTTTCCTTTCTATCGGGTTATCTTGATTTCATGCTCTATGGTTGTAGGGTTTACGGCTTAACCCAAACTAACTTAGTTTTTTTGTTGATATGAGGTTAGTCCCGAGTTTATGACTAGAGTCATTGGTTTTAAAGGTTAACGCGTATTGACTTTTTTTGTTTTGTTTTTAAATTTAATTATTTCAATTTCACCCTTAAACATTTGATTTATTGAAAATTGATCTTCATATTTTTTTTCCTTTCCTTTCCTTTCTACTGGGTTATCCTAATTTTTTTTTCATAATTTCATCCTCTATTTATCTATCAAATTTAATCCCTTTTTTTTATCTTTTTTTCTTTGGCAAGTTTTTTAAATTGATGTTTTTTTTTTCTAATTTTATCCTTTAAAATTAAATTGATTGAGAATTATCCTTCTTAATTGAACTCGATTCAAGGATTTTATCCAAGGATTATGGGTTAACCTGGATTAACTCATATTTTTTTTCATTGCTTTTTAATTTTTTTTTTTCATTTTTGTCCTTCAGTAGTAAGTTGTTTGATAATTAAGCTTAATGATATTATTCAATTTTCTTTCCAACACGTTCAACACGGTATCATGACTAGATCAAATATTTTTCATCTTGACCCAAATGGGCTCGGATCGAGTTTTTTTTATTGTTTTTAAATTATATTTTTTTTCTTAATTTTCACCCTTCAACATTTTATGTGCTAGGGATTGAGCTTTATTTTTTTTTTTTGGTGGAGTTACCATCTCATTTGATTTATTAGGAATTAGTCTTCGGACTTTTTATTAATGTGTTTTTTTATGAGATTATCTCAATCTTATGTCTATGGTTGTGAAGTTTGCGAGTTCACTCGGTTTAACTAGGTTTTTTTTGTTGTTGAATTGTTTTAATTTTTTTTCAGTTTCGCCCTTCAGTATTGAGTTATTTTATAATCCAGACTAGCTCAAATCAAGTTCTTTTACCTTTTTTTCATTTTTATTTTTTTATCCGTGTATTTATTATTGTTGTATATTTTTAATCATATTATTTAATTTACAAATTAAACCAATAACTTGGGTCTCAGAGGTATTTTCTTAGTATTTTTTTTCACATTGAGAAATAGTTTACCCGACCCGCAGTAGAGTGCAGGCCACAAATCTAGTTAATTGTTATATTGATGTTTGAAGTTTATTCTTCTTGTCTGATGTTTTTTTTTCTTGAAACAAAACTATTGGATTCTTCTTAAACTTATATATTAAATTTTAAGTCTATTAATTAATTTCAAAAAAGAAAAGCTTATAAAATTTCACTACCAAAAAATTACAAATAGCAATGGAAACGCAAATGAAAAACATTTTGTCTGTATTTTCCAATAAAAATAGCAACAAAACATTTTCATTGGTAATTTATAATGGAAATTACGATGTAATAAAAAAAATCATTTGAAATTTCATCGACAATTCCATCAACAATTTGACATACTAGTAGTGTCGATGGAAATTTCATCTGCAAATTAAAATGAATTTAAAACATGTTAGTTCTCTCTTTCACCCTTTCTTCTTCTTTCTTATCTTCAAAATAATATCCCTTCTCTCCCAATTAATTAGCAAATCTAACCACCACCTTCACAAACCAGGCCACCCAACTCTTCGGCGTCGACCTAAATTTATTAGTAGTGTCAACTTTCCTCTCTTGATTCTATTTTTTTTTTGAACCTTCATTACATCAATTATGCAAATCTAACCCTTTTTTTAACCCATTTATGTCTTGGGTTAATTTATTGAAATTCTTTTGTAGTATTTGTACTTGGCATGTATATTTAAGTGTTTTATAGCTTTGTCTAGATAGTTCTATTGTATTAATGTATGATTTGTATGCTAGAGTTTGTTTAGGATTTTGGAGAAATTGATTTTAATTGATATTTGATAAAATTAAGTTTGATTTTGTAACTTGAGTGTGTTATAATTGAATATATGATGAGTAATTTAATGGGTACTAATTATATTTTTTTAATTTTATTATTAAGTTAGAAATTCAAGGAAATTTGGTTTTTTTGGAATTGATAGTAATGAAAATGTATTAATTTAGGTTGAATAATTTTGAATTAAATGATAAATAATTGGGTACCGATTATTTTTTGTTAATTTTATAAGACAAGTGCACAACTCATAATAAATCTTTGTGATATTAATAAGTAATTTGTGCTTCTCTTGTACTTTAGTTTTTATGTCCTTTGTATTTCCTTGTACCTTATACAATAAATAATGTGTTTGTTGCCAACTCAAATAACCTTGGTGTTGTTTTTTATTTGAGTATCTTAATTTTGGTTCTCATTGTAAACTTTGACTTCAGGGTTTTATTCTTGTTATACCCTGTTCTAATTTTAATTATGAAAATGCTTGGAATTAAAGTCTTGTGGCATATTATATCCTTAACTTATGCTATATAAATCTTAAAACATATTATTAGAAACAAGATTGTATAATGCATTAATATACAAAAAGATGAATAGAACCGATTTTAATTTAGTTTATGTATTCAAAATTTGTTCTTATATTTTGTGCTTTTACATATGACACACAAAACTCTGGCTAATGCGAAGGGTGATACTCTCATCTCTTATAAAAAGAAGGTTCAGGTATATACCTCTTACCTAGTGTTTGTAACTCTTTTAATTCTTGCATTGAGTTTAGCAATTCAATAGAAATGGATAAAGTCTCCAATATAGCTTTACATAAATTATGCTAAATCATACTTGTTTTAACTTGCAAATGACTTTATTATGTAGACTTGAAAGTGCTTTCATTTCTTATATCTGATACTTTTATCCAATATTTTTTTTCACTCTAATTTTCAATCTTGAGGTTACAAATACTTTTTGAGATTTAATGTAAGCAAAGGTTGGCTTAAACATGTCTTCTTTTTCTTCTTCTTCTTGTATATTTAGGTTGGCTAAAGGATTATAACAACTAATCAGAAAAAATAGTAAAAACACTTACAGAAGCATTGATGGAATAATACATACCATTGGTAATTTCACACCCATTTCATCAAAAAGTTACATAAGGTTTAAGAATTCTTGATGAATCAGTGACTGAAAATTCTGTTGGAAATTAATTTTTAATGGCTTGTAGATGGAAAAAAGGTGGTAAAATTTGATTTCTTAGTTCAAATAATTTGTCATAATTCCATTGGTATTTGAATTTCTAATGAAATTATCAACAGAATGACAATTGCTGACAAGAAACTTGTCGATGACAGATTTTTATAAAAAATTCCATTGGTAATTCAAATGGCAAGATAATAATTTTATAAATGCCAATGAAATATTTTGTTGATGTGTTCTAATTTTCTGGTAATGTTTGTGTTAGTGATGCGTGGAGATAAAAAAATGATTTTCTAGTCAAATTGCACTAAGTTTTTAAATTGTCAACACATCTATTAGTGTAACAAGTACAAAAATCTCAATCAAAATCCTATCTAACTTAGTTCAAGTGCTAATTCTTATTGAATTTATGTTTAATTTTCTCATAGGTGGTGATATATACGTGTTTCAAGTTCTTTTGTCCATGTCTCAATTAAAAAGACTTTGAATTTCAAAGTTAGATGTTAAATTTGATGTTGATGATTTGAACTCTAAATACTATTCCTACAAACCCAAGCTTATAACGATGTCTCTCAAATATGAATTTAAAAATTTATGATTTTTTTATATGCAGAAAGCAATTTAAAACCTCAAGAGTAATCAAATAACTTGAATGTTTTGAACACAAAAGATAACGTAACAACTCAAGATTAAAAACTTACATTCATTGAATAATTCTTAAATTGATTACAAATATGCATGAGAATCCCTTAATAGGAGAACATGAACTGATGTGTATTTTATTTTTTTGTATTTTATGGGCTTTTTAGCAATGATAACTGCAAGCCTACTATTAAAAGTCTATTGATTATCTCTTACAAATTATCATCTTACAAGTTATTTTCCTACTAATTGTCACCTACTAAGTTATAAACCAAATGATGAAAAGGTTTTGAAGATCTTGAAAACATAGTTTAATTGTAGAGTAGCTGTTGGTTGTTGGTTTTTGTCGAGTTATTTTTGTTTTCCCTTCCTCCGACCTTGATTTGTATAGGAAATTTTATGGATAACCATCTGTTAACTATCCAATCTCTCTATTACTTTTTATTTTAAGGATGCTCGAGTGAAAAGGGCCGACTTAACTTGCTTTAGTTAGTTTCTTTTACAAGTTTGGATCGTGTTTTTTTCTATATTCTACCTTTTCTTAATCCAAACTTCATGATTTACCTGGTTTTACTCATTCTTTCCATCTAGCCTAGACTTTTTTTTTAATATGGAAATAAATACTAAGTCTAGCCTATTATTTCATATTTCTTATTCTTTGATTCAAATTACTTTTCTGACTAATTTATTGTTCAACAATATGTTACAAGTTCATTTGATAAAAATGCATTAAGAAATGATAGATTTTTTATCCTTACATTTTAACACAGATATTGTAATGGTATTGTAGTATTGGTTTAACTTTTGAGTGATTTGGATGCTAATTCTCAAACTTTCTTTCTTATAGTAGTTTTAATGTACGTACTTGGGTTAATTTTAACTTAGTTTCTATAGTTTATTAAAACTACTAAATTAGACAATGTAATATTAGAAATAATTAAATAATTATTTTATGGATGTTGATTATTCTCAATTATTATTTTTTTTAAAAAAAACTTCTTTCATTGTCAAAGTTTTCATCCCATGTACCCTTTTTTTTTTCTTTATTCTATTTTTCAAGACATTAAACAAAAAAACATTGAAAGAAAAATAAGATTGACAAAAAAAAACTAAATTAAAAACAAATTTAACATATAGGAATTAAATATCTAGTTTTTAATACTAAAATGGTAATTATTTCATTTTTAAAACTACAAGGGCTAAGTTCATGTATAACCAATGATTGGGAAGAAAGGCATATTCAGGATCAACTTCACCTAAGAGTTTTTTGGGACTCTAGCATGGTAAAAAAAATGATAAAATAACATAATGCAAAAAATTATTTAGAAAAAATAACACATTTTAAAAAGTTATAAATGATATCTGTGATTCGCAAGTCGCAAGTGTCATCTGGGACTCTTAAATTACAAAATTGTTGGACATGAGATTTAATAAAAAGAGAAAGAACAGAGAGAAAAGGAAAGAAAGAAAAAGACCTTGAAGACATATAAAAACTCTAATGATAACAATATTAATATCGTTGGAAAGATCTTGAGAAGATGAATCTAATAATACTAAGAAAAGTCACTAACAATGATTGGAATGAACCACACGAGTGATCCAAAAACAAGCAAGCCCTGAAATTTTTGAAGGACTCCTGTGACCCACTTTGTTATTATTAATGGAAACAATTAATTCATCAATCATATATTCATAGAAAATAAACATACAAAAAAACACAACCCGATATAAAATCATTCCATCCTAGGTCAAAAGTGTTTAACAGCCATGATGATTACTATCAGCTATAAAACACTGAAAATCTCACATTGGTATCATATGGCTGAATATTATTTCCTTCTAATCTCCACACTCTCTTCGTTTTATTGCAATGAAGTTCTGGTTATGGGATTTACTTATTTAGTTCTTGTTTATTTTTTTGTTTTAAAAGCATTTTTAAAAAAATTAAAATTTTTATTTATTTTTTTGTTTTAAATTAATATTTTTTGTGTTTTTAAATCATTTTGATCATGCGCTGATATCAAAAATAATTTTTTAAAAAAATAAAAAAATATATTATTTTAATATATTTCTGAATAAAAAGTACTTTAAAAAACAATCATAATTATACTTCTAAATAGATTCTTAAACACTCGGGACAAAAGAATACAACTTCGAGATGCATCAATTTTCCTTCTTCTGCATTGTGAACTTTATCCTGATCTTAAATCAGCAATCCTAGCAGTTGCTGCCTAATTCTAACAAATATAGAAACTTATAATGTTTAAGGCAGGAAAAGAGAGGATCTCCCCACCTCTCGTCCTGCAGAGAGAACACATAGATTTACCTATAGCAACTCTTTTTACATGAATCTATATACATGCCTCGAGAGATTCAGATGAATTAATGAAGTGCAAACACAGAGGAGAAGAAGATATCGAAGGGTTTTTTTATTATTATTGAACATGAACATAGTAATATCTTTTCATTGAATATTATATCCAAATAATTTGAGAGAGTCGCAAATATTGATACTTAGTATTCATTAATCATGTATTTGTTCTGCAAATCTCTAAAATCTATTATTTTTTATAAAAAAATTATCATCATGTTATTTTATCACATTTCTTTTTTTACTTTGTTAAAAAACCCCAAAAAAAAAACCCTTGTCCTTGCCTGCAGAGAATAATGCATACCCAAGTATCCTACAGGGCAATGATGCTCCATTTTCTACGTGGAAGAACATGGAAAGAACCGAAGGTGGGGTTTTCTTTCCAGAGAGGGCTTTTCTGATAACGAGATGATGAAGTTGGCTGTGACCCAACAACCTACATGAACATAGGCTTCTAGGGCAGAACTCATGTGTCAAATAGGGTCAACAAGCAAAGCATGCAGTTTTCTCCACAAGAATGAGTAAGCCTGTGACAAGGAGGTCAATGAGCCATCACCCTCAACCTTATATAAGCCTTGGATGTGAAATGGCATTATCAAGTCAATCAGCGAATAAAAGTATATGTATTGCATAAAAGAGAAGATATTGAAAATGCTTTCCATAAAACCTTGTATGGGCTGGATTTCAGAAGCACCATTATCTCCCTTGTTTTGGATAGTCAACGGTGTCGACAATAATTCTAGTGATCAATCATCATGGATTAAAAGCATCTCTAGGAAAAGGTCATCGTTGCATCAGTAGATTTCCGAATTCTAGAAGGGTGGTGAAGTTATGAGCTCCATCGCCACTGTATAGAAGTTGACTGTGTGCAGGAAGGGTGGATCCAGAATTGTTTTCTAAAAGGGGTAAATTCAAAATGCATTTGGCACTGATAATTAATGGATTGAAAGAGCATGGAAAGCCCTTGTTGGGAGATTGTTGCTTCATGGGACATATGGGTATTGAAAATCTTAAAAAGCCATGGGTTCAGGGGGATTTTGGGATTTGTCTTCAAACTGTCCATTTTTATTTTTTTTTATTTATTTATTGCTTGATATCCCATAAATATATTTTGTATACTATCTTCTTTTCTAGTTATTTAAACATTGATTGAATTTTTTGTAGTGCAATTATACATAATTTAAACTCGTCTACTAGCTATTATTAGTACTTTATCAACCACAAACTAACTTTCACGTGATTTGTAGTTTAAGTGTTGTTACTTTTTAAAATGATTTTTTTAAAAAATATATATATTTTTTAAATTTATTTTTTATATCATCACATCAAAATAATCTACACACATCAAAAAAATAATTTTAAATAAATAAATAAATACTTCTAAAATACAAAAACAAAACTCGAATTCACCCTTTTGTTAAAGTAGGCTTTTAGAGCCCCAAAGGAACGAAATGGATGGATTTAGGGCTTAAGCCCACAAAACTTTGAGAATGACATTAATGGACCCACTCACGCTCCTCCTTAGATTTATAAAATGGGGTAGAAATTTAAAGTTGGTTTTGAGTCTCGGGCCTCTCTGCTAACCAAATTCAAGATAAAAGCCTAGAATCTCTGATGCACTTGTCCGAAGCCTAACATCTGATCGAACCGTATATACCTCATTCGGCCGAAGGACCGAAATAAAATATATGCATAAAACCCCGAAGAAAAAATTCCCGAGCCCAGGGCTCAGATCCTGAAATCCAACCGAACATGGGCAACAGCAAAATTTCCAAAGAGTCCAACAAGTTCCCTCAAGATTTACCTAAAACAACACAAACCCGAAAAGTCAAGTTATATTTATATTTATTTTTTTACTTAGGCAACCTCATTAAATTTGTCCCAATTTTATCAGTATCAAGGAAGATTCCCAATAGACACGCATAACTCAAATCATATTCGGAAAACCACTTGCAAAATCAAAACTATATTTATTAAAATTGATTTAGTCAATTTAAAAAAATTAATTTATATATATATATATATTTTTGAGGTTTTAATATTTCACATTAAAAAAAATATGAAGCATTGAGTATAATATAGTTATTTCATATCAAAAAGTTCGTAAACAATCAATATGAATGTAAGCTATAAAACAAATAAATATGAGGCATGAAATGTAATATAATTGTATCCCACGTAAAAAAGTTGAAAAACAATCATTGTGAATATAAACTATATATAGCTATTTCATATCAAAAAATTAAAAAATAATCTATGAGGATATAGGTTATAAAAAAAGATCTCTTAATAAAAAATTAAAAAACAATTTATGTAGATGTAAGTTGTTTATAGTTATCCTACATTGAAAAAATAAAAAAACATCTCATGTGGATGCAGGCTATAAAATAGAAACGTGAGACTAAATATTCATAAATTAATTATATATATATTTTGGGTTTATTGAAAAAATAAAAATGTAAAAAAATAATATCAGATCTTGCTTGAGTTATGTTTGGTCACCCGAGTTTTGAATTGACCTAGTGGATCATTCGAGTTTGATCGGACTAATTACACCTTTGAGTTTTTATGGTTTGAGACTCCATCAAGATCTCGGGTCAACCGCTGGCCATGTTTCATGATAAAAACTCTTCAAGAAAACTTGATTACTGAGTCATAGCTCCTTAGCATCAAATTACCTATATATTTTTAGCCATTGCTTGCATTTCACTTCTCTTGCTTGCATTTCACTTTTCACCAAAGTCCCACACGCAATCCGCAGGTTGATAAGCAAATAAGAACACATGCATTCATTGCTATCCTTTCAAACCAAAGTATCAACCATCTCCGCACGCCGTTTTTCCCAAGCAAAAATAACAATCAACAAACAGGATAATTCGATTTTTTTTTCACATATATCAAGCAAAAACCCCGTGTGTGTGTGTGTGTGTAATTTTTTCGTATGAAACAAAGAATTACCTCATGAAACCCGATATCTAGGAATGATCTTAAGAGTCAATATCAATTATTGATCTCAAAAGAAAGCAAGAGAAGATCATGACATAAAAAAGAGAGTTAAAACCATACAAAATCATCAGTATGTCTGTTGAAGATTCTCAATTACTAAAAAATTGAAATTATATATATCTCCCAATTACCATAACTTTTCATCCCCAAGTCCCTTGCATCTCATCAATTCTCGATGTTGTGAAA
>Ga0325414_1009841_pt1 | contig 10042 bp, 13 predicted proteins | sample PopdelMetagenome_8_FD_206183 | JGI IMG/M metagenome (GOLD analysis project Ga0325414, IMG submission 206183) | Populus deltoides microbial communities from Bellville, Georgia, United States - Leaf-PdKOR-R3 | ecosystem: Host-associated > Plants > Phyllosphere > Phylloplane/Leaf | place: USA...
GTTTTAGATTGGATTTCATCAGAGATACTTTGATGGATGCTGGTTTTCTTACTCAGTTAGTTGATCTTGTGATGAAGTGTATTGAATCAGCTTTCTTAAGAGTTCTATGGAACGAATTAAACCCATATCTGAATCTCACTCTATCGAGAGGGATTAGACAAGGAGATCCTCTCTCCCCATACATTTTTGTGTTGTGTTTAGAGAGACTATCTCAGCTTATCAGTAAAGAGGTTGAATGTGGTTCTTGGAAACCCTTTAAAGTCAGTAGGAGAGGCCCTAATATCTCCCATTTTTGCATCGGGGATGACATGTTACTATTTATAGAAGCTATTGAAGTTTAGATGAATCGAGTATTACACTGTTTGAACTTATTTTGTGATGTTTCGAGGCAGAAAATGAGTGTTAGCAAAACTAGAATTTTTTTTCTCTAAGAATGTTTCTCCCACCCTAGCAAAATCTATTAGTCGTGCTAGTGGTTTTTCTATTAGCAATGACCCGGGCAATTATTTGGGAGTTCCGCTCTTACACCAGAGAATTGCCAAGCACACATATATGAGAATATGAGTAAAAAGTTGGCCAGTTGGAAATCTACTAATCTGTCATTAGCGGGGAGAATTACGCTATGCAAATCAGTGCTTGCAACAATACCTTTATCTCCTATGCAATCTTCAATACTTCCAAAACCTCTATGCTACGAGATTGAAAAAAGGTGTCGTAGTTCTATATGGGAAGGTGATGATGACAGAGGTAAAGTTCATCTCTTTAATTGGAAAACTCTATGTCAACCTAAGCTAGAAGGAGGTTTAGGCCTTAGAAGTATGCACTCAATGAACAAGGCTTTATTATGAAGTTGGGATGGAGTATTATTCATGATACTACTAGTCTTTGGGCAAAGGTTCTTCGGGATAAACATGTCAAGTCTCAGGATTAGATTCTTTCAGTGCAGGCTATTATGGAAGGCTATATGCAAGGTGTGGCCTCAGATTTTTTAGAGTACTGGTTGGTCTACAGGGAGCAGAGTGGGTGTTAGATTTTGGAGGGATAGCTAGTTAGAAGGTTTTGGGTTGTTATTAGAACATGCAGTGCAAGATATTATTTTTTTTAGATTAACGTGGGTGTCCGGGCCAGCTTGTGCGCATCTCGACTAATCCCATAGGCCCTGAAGTTAACGACTATGTAAGATTCCAGTGGCTCTGAAATTATCGACTATGTAGTGCAAGATATTATTGAGACTAATGAATGCTATTGTGGCAGACATGGTACATGATAATCAGCGGAAATGGAACTCATTTGCCCATGTACTCCTTATGCAGCAGGTAGTTATGGTTCTGGCCAACTATCCTCCCCCTTCCAGTGCGATGGATACTGATTTATTGTATTGGCATAGCTGCCCTCGTGGTCTGTTTACACTCCAGTCTGCTTATGATCTGCAGGCATCTACGACGAGGAGTCATTGTTACTTGGAGCCCCTATGGAAATTGACATGGCAATGGAAAGGCCCGGAGAGAATCAAAGCTTTTCTCCAAGTAGTTGCCCATGACTGTTTGATGACTGATGCAAATCGGGCTAGGAGGCATCTTATTACAGAAGCTCCTTACCATCATAGTTGCCCATTAGAACTAGAATCTGTTCTTCATGCTGTACAGAACTATCCCCTAGCTACAAATGTTTGGCGAGTCCTTGTTAAGCCAAGTGATAGGAGGAATTTTTTTGGTGCAGAATTAATATCGTGACTAATTAATAATCTTGTTTCCAGCGAATGCACTAATAAAGGAACGCCTTGGTCAGTTCTTTTTGGAGTAGCATATGGTATGTTTGGAAGGGCAGGAACTCCAAAGTTTTTAGGGAATGCCACTTGATAGGGAACAACACTATTGGTGCCATAAAATGTTTTGTTTACTGATATTAGCAATGCAGACGACAATTTGGTTGATAGGAATAAACATTTGTATATGGTTGGTTGGTTGTATCCTACAATGGAATGAACATATCAGTAAAAATATGTGTGTTTGGTAATATGGTTGTTTCTGTGGTTGTGGTTTCAAAAAAACAGTTTTATAAAAATTATTTTTGTTGTGGTTTGTTTAAAAAATTTTAGTGTTTGGTTAAAATTGTGATTGAAATTGAGGTTGAACAAAAAATAGTTGTATGTGTTTGATTAATGTCTTTTATATTAAGGTTTGATTGTGAAATTACTTAAAAGAATATACATCCATATATAATTAATGTGTGTATATATGTATATAATTGCAAAATATTGTTGATTAATAATTTTGATTATATAACAAAATGAATAATCCTTGTACATTATGTTTTTCTTTTATTGTCTCATCAAACTATTTGCAATTCTATCGCATACAAAATCCATACGTGAAGGCTTTTGTGATCATTGACTATTTGAGCGAGCTATAATATCAGGTAAAAAGTCATCCAGAATAAAATTGGGATTGCGATCATATTTAACAAAAACCTCATCATCTTGCAATTTCTTTCTAATATAGTTATGTAGTGCCATTGATGCAACTACAATATCAACTTGCGTTTTATATGGATAAGCAGGCATGCTTTGTAAAATTCTCCACCTCTATTTTCATATCCTAAAAGAACGCTCTATCAAGTTACGTAGTGATGAGTATGCACGATTAAACACTTATTCCTGACCACTTGGTTGTCCACGACGCCTAAAATCTTGTAAGTGATACCTCTCGCCTTTATAGGGACCTAAACACTTATACTCATTGAGATATCTGACATCAACCAAATAGTATTTGCCTGCAAATAAGAACAACATGCTAATTTTTTTCAATAACTAAAAAAGAATATTATCTAACTTCAATTATCAGCTTTTCAATTTAATATCAAATCACAACCTTCCGGTGGTTTTGAAAATTTTATACTACTACTGTCAATAGCCTCAAGAAAAATACGCGTATCGTGTGCTCTGTCTTCCAATCCTGCCCACACAAACATGAACTGCATGTTGAAACTACAAGCAGCCATGACATTTTGTATCTGTACACCTTTTCTTCCAATAAATAGAATTTAATTATTAGATGATATGTAGATACGAACATGTGTGCTATCAATTGCACTGACACAATTCCACAGGAAAAATAATAATGTAAGAATTTAATTATCAGATTATATGTAGATACGACGGGGCTGCCCAATCCCATATAGCCTGCACCTTCTTCGGATCCATCCGAACCTGCCCAAAACTCACCAAATGCCCCAAGAATGTGATCTCGGAACTAGCAAACTCACACTTCTCCTTCTTCACAAACAATTCATGTTCTTTTAGTCTACGCTGCACCTTATCCAAGTGCACCACATGTTCATCCATACATCGGTTAAAAATAACAATATCGTCTAGATAGAAGGCCACAAACTCATCTAAAAACTCATAAAGCACATCATTCATCAAGTTACAGAAAGTAGCTGGAGCGTTGGTTAAGCCAAACGGCATCACTATAAACTCTTATGACCCATACCTTGTCACGCAAGTCATTTTGTGCTCATCCCCCTCAGCAACTCTAACCTGCCAGTATCCAGACCTCAAGTCCATCTTTGTGAAAATAGAAGCCCCACTCAATCTGTCAAGCAAATCTTGAATCAGCGGCACAGGGTATTTGTTCTTGATCGTTACCTTGTTCAATACGCAATAATCCACACACATCTGCAAGCTACCATCCGCCTTCTTCTGAAACAAAACAGGAGCACCGTATGGAGCTTTCGACGGTCGAACAAATCCTGCGTCAACTGCTTTCTCAACTCACCCAATATCCTTAGGGACATGCAATACGGAGGCTACGACGGTGGTGTCGCACCAGGCACAAGTTCAATCTTGTGATCAACAGCACGCCTTGGTGGAAGCTTTTTCGGTAACTCTGGAGGCATCACATCTCTATACCCCTCCAACAGCCTAGTAATAACGTCAGGCACTGACCCAACCTGTTCTGACTACTCAGTCACAGTTACTGCCAAGAACACTTCCCTATCCTTCTTCAAGGCCTTGCTGATCGCAATGGTTGAAACCAAGCTACTCCCCTCCTTTCGACTTTCAGCCACCACTGCCTTATAACAAGGAACAAAATAGGGACATACCTCATTCGCAAGCAGAATCCCATTCAAATGAGGAATCAACGCAATCTTGGCTTTCTTCAGAAAGTCTAAGCCAAGAATGACGTCGAAATCGTCAAGCGTCACCACTAGCAAATCCTGCTTTCCCTGCCACTTATCCAGCACCACAAGCACGCCATAGGCCATGCCCAGTATCCTCTGCGCCTTAGCATTCACTGCCTTCATCGACGTCTGGCTGTTACTCAATTGCAACCCAACCTGTGTCACCAACCTGTCGGCAACGAATGTATTCGCACCAGAATCCAACATAGCAACTATCTCCCTGTCATTAACTCTAATTTTAACATACATTAGAGCATTCCCAACACCCAACTTACCTTGTCGCAGCACATCAATCCGTGCTAAGTCAGTTTCGACCAAGCTGGATTCGGCCACCGAATCCTGCATCTCAGCAATCAAGCAATTCATTACACGTATTGGGTTGATGTGCGTGACTGCCTCCTCTTGTTCACTGTCACCCATAAGAATTGCATTCAACCTTTCCTTCTTTGGGCATTCTCTTGCATAGTGTGGTCCATCGCAAATGAAACAACCTGCATTCGGCTTGTTGGAGTCTCTACTTTGTTGCACTTCAGCCTGCTTTCCTTTTCCCTTGTCAAACCCAGGCTTGTATCCTCCCCCACCGAAGTTCTTCTTCTTCCTCTTTTCATCCCTCTTATCCCCAGTCTTGAATTTTGAGGGGACAACAGCTGAACCATCTTGCGTCACTGTCTTGAAATCGACCAAACTATCTGCGGCAGCAATGGCAGACGGTAAGTCTTTGACATTCTGCCTCCGCAACTCAGCCTGTGCCCAAGGCTGTAAACCCGACATGAAGTTGAACAATTTATCTTCCTCCAACATGTTCTCTATGTCGAGGATCAAAGAACTGAAATCTTTGACGCAATCCCTTACCGATTTGTCTTGCTTCAATTTCTTCAAATCTTCTCTAGCCAGCCAAGAAGTGTTGTTCGGCAAGAATTGTTCTTTCAACTCTTGTTTCAACCGATCCCAAGTTTCAATCTGAGGACGCCCATCATTTAGATCATCCTTGATCCGAGTCCTCCACCACAGCTTCGCGTCACCGCTCAGATACATCGATGTGATGTTTATCTGTTTGTCAGCCCCAATCCTGGCCACCCCGAAGTACTGTTCCATGTCCCACAAAAAGTTTTCCAACTCTTTGGAACTTCTTGCACCACAGAATGGCTTAGGTTCTAGTACTCTAGGTTTGGACGAGCCACCACCCGTGGGGGTAGACACTACTGCCTTTTTCAACACCGCAATCTCCCCCTCCAGAATCTGTATCTTGCTACTTACCTCTGCTGCATCCATATACTGCCCCCCAACCCTCTCTGCCATTTCCACAGCATACGCAAGTCTGTCATTCACACTCTGAGTTTCATTTTCGGCCAAGGGACCCAAAATAGTTTCAACCTGAGAGAGTCTCTCGCGAATCGCCTCCATGCCTGATGGCATTGGACATCAAACAACAACTTTAACGAACAAAACGAGCCAAAGCTCTGATACCACTTGTCACAGGGATAATTTTTCATCGCAATCTTAATCCCCGCGCGGCAGTCTAGTCCTGTTACTAGACTCAACCTTCCTCCCAAGACACTTGTGTTTGTCTAAAGTCTAAGTGTTTCACACACCCAGAGGTTTTCCCCATAACTCTTAACAATTTCGGCAATCAAGAACACAAGCCAATGATCAACACAGCACAATAATCACACAAGCAATTTACAGGAAACAACCCAACCTTTATCAATCCATCAACAAAGGGAATACACAATAACAATGTAAGTGTGCTATGCACAATCCGATCTGCATACCCCACTTGTTTAGGCCCTATGTAATACACATACATACAATGGAAGTTACACATAAAAACTGCCCCATGATAGATTAACTCCCTCTAGACAGCCCACTTCCAAAGACAACCAACTGCCTCGTAACTGCCCACAAGTAACTTCCTTGGTCTGCCACCCAACAAACCAAACTGCCCAAACTGATTTCCCAAACTGCCAGTCCTCACGTGCAACTCAAGATGTCTTAGACAGTCCATCGTCTAAGTCTAGCATAGTGCGAAGCATGAACCAGCTTTTCGTACGCACTCGTTATACTCGCTGCCGAAATCTGCACTGCCCACGCATACTAACCCTGCACTTGCGTGATGCCACGGCCTAGCAGCGACTCGTTGGCACGCTCTCGCGTCTAAGGCTATGACAGTTTGCTTCTAATAATATGGTCTGTCTTCATGGAGATACTCTGGGATTTATTGTTGTTGTATTCATTTTTTTATAGCTGACTATTGTTCTTGTATTGTCCATCCAATTCATATTCTGGGTCATTTAGAGCTACTATATAATTTGGAAAACAGGTACAATAGGCTGCTCCTATTCCTGGGTTTCACTCATTGATTCCTAATAATGATCTAGCATCTCCATGGAACATCCAGTCCTAGTCTAAATAGTGGTTTAATTCCTCTTTGTACTGCTCCCATGTGTAGAAATTTATGTTCATTTTGTATGTGTTTTTTAATGGCTTGTGCTGATAGCGCGCAACTGTATTGCTTCAAGAGATTGATTTAAAGCTATAGCTCTTTCAGTAGTTTTCACTGTGTAATCTGTAAATAATTCGATAAATTGTTCTTGTTTCTAAATTAGGTGTTGACCAGTACTTATGAACATCTTGTTCTATTTTTGTTATGCTTTGGGTATTAATTAAATCGAGGTCTTCTAAATTATTATCGTTTATTATTGAATTACTAGAGACTTTTTCCAGCATTAGCAAAACAAGGTTTCGATTTAATTATTTCCTGCAAGAACTCTCGTATGAACCAACTTTGATGTTTGCCTACTCCTTCAAAATTGCATGGATTCTTAGTTGGCATTATTTCATTACCAATACCAACAATTATGCCAACGATTTTTAGCACGAAAAACTCAATTATTACCTCAGGCGGTTCAAGATTGGCTCTCCAGAAATCCTTAATTATACAGACCAGTCAATAATCTTAGCACGAAGAACTCAATTATTACCTCAGGCGGTTCAAGACTGGCTCTCCAGAAATCCTTAATTACACAGACCAGTCAATATTTTTAGCACGACAAACTCGATTATTATCTCAACTAGCGTCGTGCCCGTCACCATGAGAAATGGCCCAAGTTGTCATTATATTAGCTTTCTCTACGGGACCAGTCAATTCAGATTCTGAAGAATCTGCTAGTGCTCCATAAAATGAAGATGACTGTTGTGGAGGAGCAGAGTATTATTCTGTTTTGACTAAAGTTGTAAACCCCTTAATAAAATCTACAATGTTAGCAGGGAAAGTATTATATTAATTAGTAAAGTGAATATTTAAATTAAGAGGATGTTGATAGATTTTATAATTGGTGCTAAAAAAAAAAATTACGTGGGAGTTTTTCTTCTTCTTAAGTTTTATCTTGCTAAACCTAGAAAAAACTAAAAATTAGTATTATTATTATTATCATTATTACTATCATAATAAATTATTATTTTTATCATTATTCTTATTATTAGTAGTATTATTAATAATATTATAGTACTATTACTATAATTATTACTATCATCATCATCAACAACAATATTATTATTATTATTATTATTATTATTATTATTATTATTATTATTAGTAATAATAATAGTACTGTTATCTTTCCTCCTCCCACTCCTCTCAACATTACCATCGCCGCTACTATTATTATTAAAATAATAAAAATCATAAACTTGATTTGAAAGATAAAATTAAAAACTATAAAAACTTTAACAAAAAAGCAAAAGCAAAAACAAAAATGAAAAGAAAAAGGATGAAATTGAAATTATTATTATTCTCATTGAAAAAACAAAAATTATAAACATGATTTTAAAGAAAAAAAAATTGAAAACCATATAAATTTTGACAAAAGAGCCAAGGAAAAAAAAAATAATAGAAGGACCGAATCAAAAAAATTATATATGAAAATTAGAATTGAAATATTATATTAAAAACAAACAAAACTTTAATAAAAAAAAATGATGAAAATCAAAACTAAAAAGATTGAATGAAGAAACTAACAAAAACAAAGATAAGAGTTCATTTTTTGAGGTAGAAGAGAGAAATGATTCTGCTACTTTTAAATAACATGCATCACTCGTTAAAGAATAAAACACGATGAAGAACCGAATGAGATGGCAGTAGCATATTTTTCATCATTAGAAAGCATTACAAGCGTCGTTTAAAGCATGCGATGCCTTCCACATGCTAGCAACCTTTTCATTTAAAAATTATTAATTAAATTATTATTCTTTACCAAACCAAAAATTACAAAAAAACCTAAAAAAAGGCCAATAATGGCTTAATTTCTTTAGATCATAAAGCCATATGTGTAATATTGTTACTGTATATTAAAAAATAAAAAGACAAATTCACCCCTTTTCTTACCTTCTAGTAGTATTTTGATTTATAAATATATTGAATAAAAAAAATATTCAAACATATCTATAACGAATAATGCATCGTTTTTTTTTTTGGAAATGCCATATACGTCATTTCATTGTAATGAATAGTAAATTGGTTCTATTGGCCAAGTGAAATCTCTTTTAGTTGTGGCAGGGTGTTAGATGTGTCATGTGTGATTGTTGTAGTCGTGCCTGTGCTTGTGAAATTACTTTGATAATCGATGTACGTGGTTGGGGTTAGCGTTGCGGTTGCGGTTATGAAAGTATATAATATTATGTGATTTTAAAGTGCTTTTTATATTATATGAGAATAAAAAACTTTGGAATAACTTTCAAAACATCTTTTTATACCAAGTTTCTTCTCCTGAAGAAAAAGACTAAATGCTGTTTTCCCTTGGGTTATGAAGAAAAGCCATAAAAGGTGGGGGGAAATAAATCAAAAGCCATAAGATAAGAAGATCAGACTAATGTTTTAACACAGCTGCAAAATTCTACCAGATACCGGTGACTATGACTTGGTTCTCGTTTTCCATGTGTTCCTCTTATCACAAATGTTCCAGTTTGAGCAATTTTATCTTCTAATCATGGCTTAGATATATGGCAGAGATTGTGAACAATCCTTGCTCAATATTAATCAGTGGTAGACTTTAGTTTAGAACTCTCGAATTGCATCAGGAGATCATCCTAATAATGTAAACAACAAAACAATAATCAAGAACTCTAGTACTTGATTACCCAACGGCGAGTGCTGATATACTATTTTGCTTAAAATACACACAGGTAGTCACTATAGTACACAAACATACATTAATTTTAGCCACGAGAAATCTAAGGCAGCATCACCTCAAATACATAAACCATAAGAGAAAAACCCATGGCAGCAACCGAAGCCGAATAGCCGGCGGCTGATCCCGTAGCCATTGCTGGCATGGGAGCCAAAACATCATCATAAGCAAGGACTGCGAGTTTTGAGCAAACCACTGCAACAAACACAAGAGAAGCAAGCAGAGATAACTTCATTGAGGCCATAACTTTTTAAACTTCCAGCTGTGCAATATACCACTAGAAATATAGATGATGTAAACCCTGGAAGTGCAACGTGAGTTGTTAACAGAGCTTGTAATTAATAGGGAGACTTGTTTGCCGACCCCATTTCAGCTCCCAGTGCATGGATCGCACGTGTGTAACAAGATTAGTCCAGTGGGCAGCAGATTGTCATTCGTGTGGATAGTTGATGATGCCACGTTATGTTATGTAAACTCTTTTGTTTATGATCAATGAGTGACAGATATTCCTTGTTTTCCGACAAGATGTCAGAGATGCAAAAGCACAGTCCTCTGTAAGCCAGCCCTCGCCCGACCAGAGGCCCGTCCTTGCACAACACGTGCTTAAGAATATGCTACATGATATATATAAATATCACTGTCCACGTACAGCTCCTATCTTTCCATCAAACGTA
>Ga0325414_1009842_pt1 | contig 10042 bp, 6 predicted proteins | sample PopdelMetagenome_8_FD_206183 | JGI IMG/M metagenome (GOLD analysis project Ga0325414, IMG submission 206183) | Populus deltoides microbial communities from Bellville, Georgia, United States - Leaf-PdKOR-R3 | ecosystem: Host-associated > Plants > Phyllosphere > Phylloplane/Leaf | place: USA...
GAATGGGTGGCCACATCTTGACTTGGTGACAATTCTTATCTTCTTGTCTGCCAAAAACGTCATTGATAACGTCATAATTTGAACAGACTTCAATCATGAAAGTTCTAGGAAATTGTCTCATCTTTCTTGGGTAAATATTTGAGATCATTTGGACTTCTAGAACTCGAGATATGGGCTAAACACTGAACAGTGTCTAGGCTGTAGGACAGATTCGGACTTTTTCGTTGTTGCTACAATTTGGACTTGAAAATGGCCTTGTTAAATCTTGGGCTCCCATGAAAGTTGTAGGCCTATGTCTTACCTTTCCATTCATATAAAGTATACCTAAATTCGAGATCTATAGCTCCAGATATGACTCGATTACCGAACAATGTTCCAGTTTGGACTGCACCAACATCTCTTTTCTAAGTTTGGCAATCTCTTTGTCCTTTCAATTTCAGTACTTTAACTCATCAATCAATTCTTTCATTTATGTGATAGGCCTGCATTTAAGATGAACACTTACCATAAATTAAAGGTATCTTATATTATTAGATATGTTATTATAAAACATGCTTTAGTTAAGGAGTTATTGATACTTCAAGTGCAAAATGATGATATAAAACCTTGATAAAAATGTAAGTACTAATCAGGTTCTTTGAGTTTTCTTGAACATTTTATAAGCCATGCAACCTTAACATGTAAGCTCTTGTTGTTTATACTAATAAGAATCTGTAATTCTTTCATGCATATTTGTTAACATGTCTTTTCTTAAATTCCTAGTTCTAAAATATATGAACAATTAAAAGATTATAGCAAAGATAAACCTTAGACATCAAAGGATCCTCAATTTTAATTGAAGAGTTGTTTTACAAGTGCTCTAGTTTTCCATGCCCAACATTTCACACATTTTATACTACAACAACTTTGGCAAGATTCTATTCTTGAGGAATTTTCAACAGGCTCACTAGTATTAATGATATCAATTATTATTATTTTTCAAACTAAAGTGTTAAGCATTAAAAAAAATTAAGAATGCACATGCACGGATCATAGGATTATGATTCAAGTGTGGCTGATTTATGGGCTCTAATCATCCAAGTGATCCATGCATGTTCTTACTTTTGACTACTATATATTCTTTATTTTTCAACAAGTACAAGAGGAGGAAGATTTTTAAGATTGCTTTTATATTGTAAAAAATTAATTCAAGTGTGCTATATAATTTTAAATTAATTATAATGTTTTATTCTATTTTTAACTATACCTAAATAAAAATTAAAGTTTTGCACTTTTATCTATATAGAGGAGTACTCACTACCAGAAAATCTATGGAATTACCAACAGAATTTTTTCGTCAGAAATTTTTACCGACGGAAAATATTTCGTCTCAAAATATGTCGGTATATACTGACAGATATAGTATGGCGGCGATACGGTAGGTATATATCGATGAAATACATCCATCAGCATATACCGACCGTATCGCCGACGAACGATACTGTTTTTTTAGAAAGTTGCAACGGTGTGATGACATGGATTTTTTTCAGACGAGTTTACCAATGGAATTACTGAGGGATTCAAACTAGGATAGCCATACAGTGACGTGGCACTTTCACCGACGAAACATGTCCGTTGGTGATTCCATCGGTAAAAGCCATTATATACCCACTCTGCCGACACTCTCTTCCTCTGTTTCTCCTTCTTCTTCCCCACCCACCTCTCCCCTCCCAAACTGCAGCCAACCACCCATCCCAACTCTTTCCTCTTCTTAACACAAGCACTCAAGTTTCTTATACTTTTGTATGTGGTCACAACATCCATTCTTGTGGATTTTATCATTTTTTTTAAGTAAATCTATCCTTTTTAGTTTTAACATTTAAATGTGAATTTTATTGTTTTTTTAAGTATATGTATTTTGTTAACGTATGTACTTGTTTGATTGTTATTAATTTGTCAAAGAAACTTGTAGTATGAATGTATAATTTTGTAGTTGTTATAGTTTGTTTTAGATTTTGTCAAATTATATTTGTTTGTAAATTATTGAAATTTTGTTCGAATTACACCGAATTAAATGTGTTGTGATGAAATAAATAATAGCTTGTTTAATGGGTCTGTTTTAATTGTTATCAATTCTATTGCGAAGTTGTGATTCCTGTAAATTTATATATATATAAATGTGTATGTATGAACGTTGATAGTTGATAATTGATAATGAATATTTAACCTAAGTGTTTTTTTAGTTTGTTGGATAATGTTAGGGAAAACCAATATTTTTGTTACGTTTTATAGAGATTTAATAGAAGTCATGGATGACCATTCATGGATGTATTGGGACTCATCCTAAGGATTGTGGAGGATGAATTATTGTAGCGGTGTTCAGGGTTTTATTAATTTCGCAACATTTATCCCAAGAAATTTTACTGATGGCGGTATTAGGTGTCCATGCAGGAAGTGTAAAAATTTAAAGTTTTTGCATCAAGATGTTGTAACGATGCAACTTCTAACCCAAGGGTTCATGGAGGATTATCTGTGTTGGTATGCACACGGAGAACTATTTGTTCCTAATGAGAGCATGGTAGAAAGGGTGGTTGAGTCAACTTTTAGTGCTAGCAACATGCATGAAGGTGGAAATGAGAACAGTAATCCTTACAGGAATATGGTTATGGATGGAATTAGAATGAGTGAAGGTAATGTCAGTGAATGTCCAATCATAGAAGAAGAACCTAATGCAGATGCAGCAAGGTTTTTTTATTTGTTGAAAGATTCTGACGAACCATTATTGGATGGCTGTATAAACCATAGTAAATTATCGGCCATAGCACAGGTGTTCACCATCAAGTCAGATCACGGGTTGAGTGAGGCCGGTTATGACAAGATTATCGAATAGGCGAGAAGCATTTTACCTGAAGGGAACAAGCTGAAAGAGAACTTCTATGTTGCCAAGTCCATAATGAAACCCTTCGGTTTAGGATACCAGAAAATTGACATGTGCCCTAACTTCTGCTTGTTATACTACCTTGAAAATGTTGAGCTGACCAAAGTGCATGACATATGGGCATTTCCGTTACAAACCCAGAATTGGTAGAGGAAAGACTCTCGTGGCATATAAAAAACTTACATGCTTCCCAATCACACCTAGACTGCAGAGGTTATTCATGTCACCAAGGACTGTTGAGCACATGACATGGCACCAATCACATCATGCGGTTGATGAAGTGATGGTGCATTCCTCTAACGAGGAAGCCTGGAAACACTTTAACAGTGTGCATCCTCACTTTTCAGCTGAATCAAGGAACGTGCGTCTTAGGTTGTGTATAGACGGATTCAACCCATTTGGTTCATTTGCTGCTCCTTATTCTTGTTGGCCGGTCATACTGACGGTTTATAACTTGTCATCGGGGATGTGTATGAGGCTGGAGTTTATGTTTTTATCTATGTTCAGCAGTCCAGGTCGGAATATAGATGTTTGTTTTCTTCCATTGATTGATGACTTGACGCGGTTATGGTCCTCTGAAGCTTTGACTTATGACATCTCGAGGAAATATAATTTTGTTATGAGAGCGGCTTTGATGTGGATTATCAATGATTCCTCAGCTTATGAAATGGTTTCTGGATGGAGCACGCATGGAAAGCTAGCATGTCTATACCGTATGGAGAACAACAAGGCATTCACGCTAACAAACAGGGGTAAAGTTTTTTTTTTTTACTATCACCGTCGTTTCTTGTCACCAAATCACAGGTACATAAAGAACAAAAAGGATTTCTTTGTTGGCAGAGTTGAAAAGGATGTTGCACCCCTGTGTCTTTCCGGTGAAGAATTGATTGTTATTGTGTCAGAGTATGGTGACATTGTGTTTAGTTTCCAATCAGGTAAGCAGAAGTTTCCTGGTTTTGGTTTAACCCATAACTGGGTGAAACGAAGTATCTTTTGGGAGCTTCCTTATTGGAAGACCAATCTTCTCCGCCATAACCTTGACGTCATGCACATTGAAAAGAATGTGTTTGAGAACATTTTCAACATCGTCATGGATGTGAAAGGGAAGACAAAAGACAACATCAAGGCTAGATTGGATGTAGTGTTGTTCTACAACAGTAAAAATATGTAGTTGGTTTGTGATGGGTCATGGGTCACAAAACCAAAAGCAAGCTTCATGTTAGAGGAAAACGCATAACTACTAGTCTACAAATTGCTTAAGAGTCTACGTTTCCTTGATGGACATGCCTCGAACATATTAAGGTTGGTTAATATGAAGGAATGCAGATTATATGGAATGAAGAGTCATGAATGCCATGTGTTTATGCAAACACTCATCCCATTAGCTTTTCATGATTTGTTGCCAAAGGGGATATGAGATGCACTAATGGAGATCAGTTATTTTTTAAGAGATATATGCTCCAACAAATTGAATGTTGAACACATTGAAAGACTTGAAATGAATATCGTCGAGACAATATGCAAACTTGAGATGATATACCTTCCATCATTTTTTAACTTAATGGAGCATCCACCCATACATTTACCGTTTGAGGTAAAAGTTTGAGGACCGATCTAGTACAGATGGATGTATCCATTCAAGAGGTTAGGTATTATAGTTGTTATGTAATTCATAATTAAATGTTTTTTTATTTTTTTAATTGATAATTTTTTATTAATTCTATATATATATATATATATATGTACTTGTTCAATCTTAAAACAAAGGTTAAGAGCAAGACGCATGTTGAGGCGTCAATATGTGAGGCCTATGTTGTTGAAGAGATCTCAACATTTATCTCATACTATTTCGAATCTCATTTGAGAACGAGGATCAACCGTGTTCCACGGCATGATTATGGTGGTGAAGTGCCTTCAAGTGGGAACTTGTCAATATTCTCCAATCCTGTATGACCCACATCTAAAAATGCCATGAGAGGAAGATATTTATCCGAAATAGAGTTCAGACAAGCACACAATTATGTCCTATTTAACTGTGATGAGCTGAGACCTTTTATTAATTAAGTAGATGTTCGATTTAAACTTTGTCAAGAGTGTACTATTTATATTTTGTGATACCATCAACTCATATAATTTGGAACAACCTTGCAGGCAACATCGACGATACTTACTGTCTATTAACTCACAGTTGACAGAATGTCAGATCTTTCAATTACAAGATGAACAATTTGCCACATGGTTTAGAACACATGTAAGTCATATCACGAACTCATTATCTCTTGTAATGTAATTAATTGTACGTCAATATTATATAATATTTTTTTATTGATTATTATTGTATTTAATATACAAGGTTTATCAAATGGGAGGTAGTGCTGCTATTTCACTATCTTTACTAAGCCTGGGCCCTGAAAGAAAAGTCAAGTGCTATAATGGGTATTTTGTCAATGGATATGTCTTTCATACTGAAGAATACGGGCATGGAAGAAAGACATACAACATCGGTGTTTGTATTAAAAGATTGACTTCTAATGAGTTTGAAGTTTACTACTACGGTAGATTGGAAGAGGTCATCGAACTGCAATATCATAGTGAGCAGAATAGAGTGTTTTTATTCAAATGCTATTGGTATGACATAACTGACAGAGGAATCAGAGTAGATCCTCACTATGGTCTCATTGAAATTAAGTCAAAAGCTAGACAGTGCAACGTAAATGACGTCTTTGTTTTCGCAAAACAATGCCAACAAATTTATTACACATACACCCCTTCCTTTAGAAATGACCGGTCAAGAGTTTATTGGTTATCTGTTTTAAAAACAAAACCCAGGGGTCGTGTCGAGGTTGTTCAGAAGGAGAACGAAGACACAAGTGTGATAAATGAAGTCTTTCAAGCTAGTGAGTTGGTTGAACCATACCAAGTTGCTCCTTCGATTGACTTAGATTGAATTTTCATGTTTTCAACGATAGTCTTGTTGATGTTGACACAAAGGAGCTAAATGTTGTTTTGAGCTCTACTAGTGGAGTAGAGAATGTTGATGAAGAAGATGATAACCACATTGAAGAGTACGATGAAGCTGATGCTAACAATTCAATTAAGGACGAAAATGAAAATTCTGACTAAACAGGCTGTAAAGCCTTATTTTTATAATGTAATATTTTGGAACATGAAATATTTATTCTTTAATTGTCAGCTCTTGTTATTGTGTTGTGTGTGCTGTAAGTTTGCACTTCAAGATTTTGTGCAGAAATATAGATAAAAATACATGGAGCAGTGGCAAAAATATTGACGGTTTCATCGATGGCAATACCGACGGACTGGTACCCGTTGGTATTTCATAGAGAGTTGAAAAATTTTTACAGTCTGTGCCACAATCACCGACGGATACACCGACGGTTGGTGCACATCCCGAAGTGCACGCATGTTAGAGGCGTGGTCGGTCGGCACATTTACCGATGGATTTGTCGGCACGTTTGCCGATGAAATTGTCGTCAACACGTTTACCGATGGATTGGCCAACAAATCAAAAATTCTAGCGGGATTTTTGAAATTTTTGGTGCGAATATCAATTAATTACCGACGGAATTTAATGCCACCGACAATAATAAATGTTTCGTCGGTAATACCGTCGGAAAATTGCTATATAAAACCCCCCTTCCCCTATTTGGTTCATTTTTTCTCTTGGCTCTTCATCTCTATTTCTCTTCTCCTCTCCGTTTGTATTTAGTTTTTGGAAGAGGTTTTATTGTTTTGGTGGTAGTTTTAAACATATTAAGACATATGTATTCTTCTTTCTTTATCTTTGTATTTTTTTTAATTTTTTTAATTTTAATTATGATTATTTTTTTGGTGTTCTTTGTTTTGTGTATTGTTTGTAGATAAAATCTTTAAATCAACATACTATTAAGGTAAACATTTTTTATTCCTAAAATTTATTTTCAATTGATGTAGTGTTTTTTTTGTTTTGTGTATTGTTTAGGGTGTGTTTAGGATGTTTTGTGTGTTCTTTAGTTTTTTCATTTTATTTATTAATTTTATGATATTATTATTTGTATGGCAATAATTGTTATTGTTGAATTTATGTTTTAAATATTAATTGAAATATAGAATTAAATTTAATTAATTTATCTTAATTTTAAGATATTATTGTTTGTATTGCCATAATTATTATTGTTGTTGTTGTTGTTGAATATAGTTTTAAATGTTAATTAAAATATAGAATTAAATTTAATTAGTTTATCTTAATTTTAGAATATTATTGTTTGTATTGCCATAATTGTTATTGTTGTTGTTGTTGTTGTTGTTGTTGTTGAATTTATGTTTTAAATGTTAATTGAAACATAGAATTAAATTTAATTAGTTTATCTTAGTTTTAGGACATTATTGTTTGTTATGTTGTTTATTATTTTGATTAATTTCAATTGTTATTTATGAATTTGTATTGATGTTAGTTGAAAATATATAGATGTTAGGTTGTTTAGAGTTGATTTTGCAATATTTGTGTAATTATCAATATTTGTAGGTATGAAAACTGTGGGTAGTCTCTAATATAGGGGAGGTGTTGTCTAATTTTTTTAAATGATTGAATTTCTATAGATATTAGGTTATATATATGATGTTGCTAGAGTCAATTGGATTGTGGTTATTGTAAAGATTGAAAGTTTGAAAACTGTGGGCAGTCTCCAGTATAGGGGAGGTGCTGTCGATTTTTTTAAAAATAATCAAAGTTAATTATGTAATAATTCGTATACATTTGTGTAGATGTGTCGAATGAAATCTACAACACGTTGTCACCAGACGGTTACAGCTAGTTCTTCTAGCAGTAAGAAGGACATATCCTTAGGTGCTAATCACACCGAGGCATCTGCGTCAACTTGTGATGCTGCCTCTTCTAACCCGGTTTCACAACGCAGAAGCGGTGTGCCTTCACAGCGGGGTCAATTCACTCGCAAGTCCAGGCACAATGAAAGGATGACCTCTCAATGTAAGTTTGTTTAGGTTTTAGTTTTTTAATATACTTATAACATAATTTATGAACAACTAATTAATATTTTATTAATTTTATTTAATTTCAGGTTCACAAACATTGAGGCTGCCAAGATAATAACATCGGCATTTAAATCATCAATGGAGATTCCATTGTTTCAATGGAATCAGGTTTCTAGACATCCTGAGTGGAGACCTAATATCGTGCACGGTTTCAGCGATTTCATGTCGGTGTTAACTTTTAATTTTTAGCTTATTTTTAATAAATTATTTTTATAATTTTATATCTTGTACTATTTTTATTTTAAATGAATTATTTATATAACAGCGTAAATTTGAATGGGATAGGGCGAACAACAATGTTGTAAGGAGGGTATGGGAAAATCACGTGGCAATCAGGTAACATCGAAAATAATATTTATTTTTATTTTATAATTTTATGTTCTAAAATCTAATTTGTTACTGAGAAAGTAGGTTGCGTGATTTTTGATATGACACCAAAAAAAAATTAAAAAGACATGCAAGGGATAATGGTCTTGAAGGATGGAATGAGATGGCGGTTTGGCGGGAATTCAAACTGCCATTCATCTCGGGAGATATATGGACGACATATATTGAGCACGTGACTTCAGGGTGATTATCACGACGCTTACAGTTCGACGTCCACAACCAGAACTGGGAAATTGATGGTTCAGTGACCATGCACACCGGCAGTTCCGTCCCGTTTAGCGCACATGCAAAGCGGATGGTAATATTAATTTTAATGAAATATATCGTTAATTAATTTGTCGTTGCTTATAAATTATTTAACTTGCAACCTATTTTTTCTTTACAGGTTGCGTCTCTTGGACGTGAGCCGAGCCCAATGGAGCTGTTTGTAGAGACGCATGTGCGGAGTCAAGACCGCCAAAAAGGGGTGCAGCAGTTCGTGGACAACCGTGCTCAGCACTTTGTGGTATGTTCCTTCAATCATTTTATTTTGTAAGTTATTATTTTCTTGAATTGAATATGATTATTTTTTTAAAAAAATTTCAGGAGACCTATAATAGTCGATTGAGGGAGAGACATGGGGACGGTCCTTCGACCCATTCGGATTTCAATCCAGATTTATGGATGGAGGCAGGATCGTCTGGTGGACCTGAAAAAAATCGGGTCTATGGGCTCTCCAACACTACGGACGAAAACTTGCGGTCGGCCCGTAGTGTCTCAATCATTGGGAGCTCTCTATCAATATCGAGCACCCTTAGGAGTTCATCACCTTGAAACAACAATATGAACAACTCTTGATAAATTATGATTAGCTCCGTCAAATGGTCATGGAGATTAAATCAAGGATGGGTGATGATACATGTGCAGCTCTTTTTTGGTCGTACGGTCCTGGGAATAACTAGCCTCCTCCTCCTCCTCCTCCAGCTCCGCTGTTATTCTAGTTTAATTTTGTTTTTTAAACACATTAAATTTATAATGAATATTTGGATGAATATTATTTAACATTATTTTTATATTTTTAATGTTTAATACAATTTTATTTGTTTATTAAGCTTTTTTACTATTAATAAATTATTTTTTTATATATATTTTAAATAAATACCGACGGATCCCTGCTGTCGGTATTATACTGAGAGTTGCCAAACAATTACCACCCATATCATAATTACCGATGAAAATATTTTGTTAGTGTTTACCATCACAATTATCGACAGACCTGCTGTCGGTAATTACCGTTGAAAATTCAGACAGATTCATTCAGTCGGTAGTTTTATCATGGGAAATTTTTTTTCCGCGCGTTGCTGTCTGTAAGACCTTCAGTGTTCTGTTGGTGGTTGGTTTTTTTATTTTCGACAGAATTAACGACGGAACGGGGAATTACCAACGATTAGTATACCGACATACGTATTCCATCGGTAATAATTTTACCGACGGATGTCATGCCTTACACTGACGAAATTAATCCATCGATAAAACTGTCTGATATTGTAGTGACTGTTTGTAATCCTAAACAATAAAACTGAGTTGATGGTGGTTGAGGGGAAAAAAATGGATTGGCGCGTATGATAAGAGGATAATTAAGTTCCATGGTCCATATTTTATCTGTATAATATAGATGATTAATTTATCTGTATAATATAGATGATTAAT
>Ga0325414_1009843_pt1 | contig 10042 bp, 7 predicted proteins | sample PopdelMetagenome_8_FD_206183 | JGI IMG/M metagenome (GOLD analysis project Ga0325414, IMG submission 206183) | Populus deltoides microbial communities from Bellville, Georgia, United States - Leaf-PdKOR-R3 | ecosystem: Host-associated > Plants > Phyllosphere > Phylloplane/Leaf | place: USA...
AACGGAAGGAAGCACAAAAAGAAAATGTTCCCCAAACAAAGGGCATTAACAATAATAGTAAAAGAAGTCAAGGGCACAACTGCAAAACAAACCCACCAATCCAAAAGATTAAAAGCAATAGCATTAAAGAAAGACAGGGGTAATATCGTGATAATCCACCCACCTAAAAAAGAATTAAAAAAAGAAGAAAGAAAATCTGAAACGTAGGCTTTAAGTGAGAGAAAAGAGAAACAACAACCAGCAGTCCTTTCTCCCTCACTGTCTCTATTATAGTTACAGTTGTTCTCTTTTAAAAGTGTATTTTAAGTGAGTTTTTACCTTTTTTTTATTTTAAATTAATTTTTTTTAATGTTTTTAAATTTTTTCATTTATTATAATAAAAAAATTAAAAAAATATTATTTTAATACTCTTTTAAAACAAAAGGTTTATACCATACTCCTTCCTACCTCCAACTTCCAACCACACCACACCCCATTATCATTAAAAAACCGCTACGTTTTCTCTCTTCTTTCCTTTACCATTGCACCCTTCACATTTCTCCTTAATCACACTCACCGCCACTCACCCCGTTTCTCTCTCCATTGTCTCTCCTTCATCTTCATTTTTTTTTCTCTCCAGCTCTCCTCATTCTCTTCCAAAATTTTCTCTCTAGAAATTCTGAGTGTCTCTCTCTGCAAGTGTTTCTTATCTCAGCTTTTGTGTAACAACAACGGTACTTGCTTCAGCTTTCTCTCTCAGGGCTTTGACTTAACAATGGAGCTCTCTTGAAGTTGAAGCTGTGCTCTCTGTCTCTGTAGCTTTCAGCTCTGTGAAGCGTAGCTGCCTCAAAATGCTGCGTTTCGAATGCAATTTTAGATCTCAAAGGCGTGTATGAGAAACGAAGCTTGTTTTTAGCTTTCGATCCATGAAATTTTGAGTGTGTTTTGGTTGGAGAGGTTTTCTTACTTTTTTTTCTTAAGATTTGAAAAAAATGAATCGTAGTTTTAGGGCACAGGACTCGCAAATGCAAATGCAAGCAGCAGTGGTGAAGCAAAGACAGCAGTTAAGAGCTAAAATGATGAAAGAAAAAGAAGAAGAGCTTGCTTTGTTTTTAGAAATGAAGAAGCGTGAAAAGGAGCAGAATAATTTGTTTTTAATCAACAATACTGAAGATTTTGAAGCGCCATTTGGTAATAATACTTTTTTTTTTTTGTGGATTTGATCTGGTGAAGATGTTTATTTGGTTCAAAATTTTAATTTATTTAATGTTCTGGATGTTGCTATTCCCCCCCCCCCCAAAAAAAAAAAATTAAATAAATAAAATTGCAGGATCAAGACATGGAACTTCTCCGATATTTAATATTTCTTCTTCAACGCCAGCGAGGAAAACAGGAGCTGATGATTTTCTCAATTCCGAGAATGATAAACATGACTATGACTGGTAGGTAACTAAGAAGCTCATTCTTTTTTTCCCCTTTTCTTGGTCTTGATGTATTCTTAAAAGGTTTAATTCGTGGATTCATATGATTTCCAAGTCTTGTTTCGGCGAGTTTCAAGAGTCATTATCAGTTTATTAAGAAAATAGAATTGAATAAAACTGTTAGGGCTAGAAATCTTCAAGGACCTTTTTTTTTTTTGGTTGCTTAGTATTACCTTTCCATTTTGTTTTCTTGCTCTAGTTTTACATGGTCTTTGTTTAGCTCGGGTCTATTATAAAGAAAAGATTTGAAAGAAAGGGACTATCTATAGAGAAAAAAAGAGATGGGAAAGGAAGAAAACGCGTATAGTTATTGATAATTTGTGCTTTTTCCTTGAAGTGGATGCACTTTGTAGATGTGACTGATGATAACTTTGCAATACTTCATATCGTTGGAGAAATTCCTGCCATCCTCATAGAAGCACATTATATTTTGTTGAAATCATACTCTGGTTAAACTCATAATAACTTGCTGATAGCAAGTTGATAAGATTCTTGTATCTCCTTCAATAAAGTGTCTTAATTATGACTGCTGAATGCTGCTGCATGTTGGTGTAGAAAGTTTGTACGATGCATTTTATCCTTCTTATTCCTGTCTTAATTGGAAATAAAGAGAGATCCGAAGTTTTTGGTGGAAGGAATGTGACAATTTGATTTCTACTATAGAATCCAAAACCGATGCAAAAATCTTACTGCTGGAGTTGTGGTAATCTAAGTTGCTATCTTTTCTAAGAATAAGCTGAATGGACATCAAAATGAATCCTAGAGGAGGTTGGGCCTAGACCATTTTCTTGTTCTGGAGGATAGGCTTCTGTAAGGTGGAGAAAGCTGACAGTTTCTCATTATTTATAGAAAGAAAAATTCAAGATCTCCAATCATATTTTCAGAGATTGATCATACTTCTCTGGAATAGGCAAACTATCAATTTTCTCCAATTTATTTTCTGAGTTTGATCTTATTTCAGCAGCTTGTGGACTTCTTGATAAACTGCCACAATTGTATAATCAGTAGATAGACATATTCTGTTGCCTAACAACGCAACATGAATTTCATAGGTGGAGCTTGTGTGTGTATATTATATTATATTAAAAATTCAATTCCTTGTTTCACATAGATGTAATGAGCTAAAAACAGTGCCAGTAAACTGATGTTAATTAGATTTATCATCTGTTTTCAGGCTCCTAACTCCTCCTGGTACCCCTCTTTTTCCTTCTTTGGAGGTGGAATCACAAAAGACCATTATGAGTCAGATTGGTACTCCAAAGGCCTGCCCGACTGCTCTGAAATCTAGAGTAAGAGCACTATTGTTCATATAGTTGCATGTTACTAAAGTTGATTCATGCAATCCACTTTGTTAAAGGAAAAACAGGCACAGTGCATTGTTGTCATGGTTTTAGTTGAAAGAAAAGATTGTGTTTAGAAGCATCTGAATTGCATAGAATTTATTGCTCCATATCCATTTTTATTAACAAGTCAAACTATGCAAGTTTATTATGAAACAATTGAAGCTTCTGGTATTCATTTATTTGACCAGTTTCCTTGACAAACAACAAACTTGCCTTGAATTCGTGGTTTCTGGATTTCACTAGACCTTGTTAGCTTAAACATCCAATTTTGGAAGAAAACAAAGAGTTTTGAACGTTAACCACTAAAGATAATTGTTAAAGAGTTTTGAAACCATAGCTATGCTTGGTGTTTCCTCTCATGTAGTAAAAGTTACTTAAAATTCATGAAAATGGTCTTCATTTTTATCTTCTTTTTAGAAGCTTTTTGGTCTTATGATGCTTGAGTTCACAACTAATATGCTAAGTGAATTCTGTTCATTGTGGTCATAGCTAGCTAGCCCTCAGCCAGATCCTGTTCGAAGGGGCAACTTGGTATCCAAACAACCCACTTCCTCCCCTGGGTTGAACTCTTCAGGTGCAGCAATGCGCAGGCCCTCATCATCTGGTGGTCCAGGATCTAGGCCTTCAACACCAACTGGACGCCCCACGCTGACTACAGGTTCTAAACCTTCAAGATCATCAACACCTACCTCTCGAGCCACTCTGTCCTCGTCTAAGCCCACAGTTTCCGCAGCTAAGCCAACTGTCTCTGCAGCTAAATCGACTACTTCTACAATGAAGTCCACAGTTCCTGCAAGATCCTCAACACCATCAAGGTCAACACGATCTTCAACGCCGACTGCAAGGCCCTCTATACCCCCATCTAAGTCGACATCAAGGGCTGCAACCCCAACTCGACGGCCATCCACTCCATCTAGTTCACCAAGCCTATCTGCTCCTCCTGTTAAGTCATCATCTTTAGTTACCAAGTCAGCTCCTACAGTTACCAAGTCAGCTCCCACAGTTGCTAGAAATCCTGTCCCATCACGTGGCTCTTCGCCAACAGTGAAATCTAGGCCATGGAAGCCCTCAGAGATGCCTGGTTTTTCACTTGATGCTCCTCCAAATTTAAGAACTACAGTTCCTGAACGGCCACTTTCAGCTACTAGGGGTAGGCCTGGAGCACCCAGTGCTCGATCTTCCTCTGTTGAGCCTACTCCTAATGGACGTCCAAGACGACAATCATGCTCTCCATCAAGAGGACGTGGCCCCAATGGCATTATGCACCCCAGTGGGAGTTCTGTTCCTGCATTTAGTCGTGGGCGTTCTAAAATTAATGACAATGTTAGCCCTGTCGTTATTGGAACCAAAATGGTTGATAGAGTGATAAATATGCGAAAGCTGGCACCTCCCAAGCAAGATGACAAGCATTCTCCTCGTTTTCTGACTGGGAAGTCTTCATCTCCAGACAGCTCAGGCTTTGGAAGAACACTCTCAAAGAAATCTTTGGATATGGCCATTAGACATATGGTATGTATAGTCCATTAAGTCTATATTTTATTTTGAACTGGAGACAAGAACCCTTGGTGGTAGAACCCAAGTGTTTCCAAGTGGATAATTTCTAATCCTTTTACTGCATCAATATTTCACGAGATAGCTATCTTTCATTTCTTCTATATGTTGATTTGTTTCCAGTTTTCATGAAGTCAAACAAAATTTGACATAGTTTCTTTTCTTTTCTTATTTTATTCCACATCTCTCTCAGTTCGTTGAGACGATATTCATCCAAAGTGATAGAGAGATCGCGTCGAGCAACTAAGTGCTTTATTTATCCAGTCATTTGTTCTGATTTTGTTTTGTCTGTGCAGGACATAAGGCGCACCATTCCTGGTAATTTACGGCCTTTGATGACCAATATCCCAGCATCTTTGATGTACAGTGTGAGATCAGGGCATACAAGAAGCAGAACAGTTAGTGTTTCAGACTCTCCGCTTGCCACGAGCAGTAATGCTAGTTCAGAAGTGAGTGTCAACAACAATGGTCTTTGTTTGGATGGGATTGAATTAGAAGATGATATTGGCAGTGGGAGAGGTGGGCGTTCTCCTCTACGAGGCAGGTGATGTTCAGAATTAAACATTTGAGTTATGAACTCCCATTCTAATCACCACGTGTATTCTTCTGGGTCCTCAACCAGCTTGACACTTAAAAGAGGAACCTATTTCCAGGAAAAAAAAAAAAAAGGAAAAAACTGACCAGAGCCGTCTTTCTATGTTTGATGTAAAGTTTGCTAGATTGGTTGGCGATTAAGTTTTATGTAATCCGTTGCCTTTGTATAATTAGGAAAATCAGTTACAAGTAGAACAGTCCTTATTGCAAATTTTCTACAGGTGGGGTATTCTGAATAAACCACCTCCCCCCTTCCACCTCTGCCTTGCATAATCTCAAGATTTTTTGTGTCACTTATCTGGCATTCCAATATGAATAGAACGAACGAGGTTATAAAAAATTGCGGATGCTTACTGGTTTTGGATTTCAGCACTCTTGTCAAGAAAAATGACAACAGAATTTTTGGGTAAGTGGGCTCACATTTACCAACCTACTTTGTGACCAACGCCGAGGGGGATTTAATGTTGTATCATTATCCATGCTCGATGCCTTTCATTTGCTTTTGTTTTGCTACGGAAAAAAATTTAGGATGCTCGGTAAGCAATGCTGTAAAAAATAATATGGTGATAGAATGATGTTGATGATAGTGGTTATAGTGGTAGTGGTAAGAATGCTTGTAGAGGTGGTTGTTATGTAGCGATGAATGATGGTGATGATAATTGCTTTTTATCCATGAAGAGAGAAAAACTTCGCAAGACTGTGTGTGGGTGTAGGTTACATAACAATATTTAAGGTTATTTTGTGGGTTCAAGGTTGTGTATATACATAGCTTGGGATCCGTGTGGGTGTGACCGTACAAAGACAAAGTGGTCTTTGCGTTTATCATCTATAATTTTGAATTATTTTGGAACAAATACCTAGAAATGTAGTTGACCACTGTGAAAGTTGTCCTCAATCTAGGCGTAGTAGATTGCGAACCGTTGATGATGACTATTAGACCGATTCCTGAGATGACACCTGTACAAGCACTCTCACATTTAGATGCATGTATGTTTTGTTCCTTTGGTTGATGACAAATAGCGTGTTTAACCAGAGAACAGTATGTTGAGTGTACCATCTTGTCCTGAGGTTTGGACATCTGATTTGAGCCTTCTGTCCAAGGAGGTTACCATTTGAAGATGGCATGCTTTGAACTCAGTGGACCATCAAAGCCTTCGGGGATCCAAACCGACAACATATGCTCCTGGGAGGCACTGGGCCTCCAGGATACCCGGGATCAAACTTGGAACTTGTGGTCGTGTGAGCCTAGTCCGAGTTGCGGTTACTCGGATGATTTTCAAGGCAAAATCTACTCCAGGTCCAGTTGCAGGCAGGCATAGACGTCACCAGAGAGCATCAACTCCCAGCCCATTGGCGAGGCAAAGATTCAAACTTTTGCAGACTAGATGAAATTACTTGTAACTCCATCCCTCCAACTAAACATTTTCATGGGAAAAAAACCTACGATAAGTTCGAAGTAGGGGATTAAGACCGCCGAAGCAGGCAAATAGAACACTTTTGAGCTGTACAAAAGAGACTAGGATAAGAAGATAAAGGGGTCAAGCTTTGCAAGCAGCGTCATTTCCAACTCCAGCGCTTGGAAGCTGGACCACATGCAGTAATGTTACTCATGTACCCATAGCCATGAGATATGAGTTAAGATTAATCCCCAAAGAAATAGGCCTTCGGAAGGTACTATCTTCTTTTTCCAGATAAGGTCGTTCGGTAGCAAGACCACATAACTCAACTAAAAACCAAATAGTCGGACCACAAAACAGCGCCCAGCGGCCCAACACATCAGATTTTCCATGATTGCTTTAAAAGATTCATTAGCTTGCCAACATCCATATGATAAAAACAGGATTGCACTGCCCACAAGAGCTTTTCAAGCTCAAACACACATCCACCGCGTAGGACAACAGATGAACTGGATTGTTGGAATCATGAAATCAACAAACTTCGTGCTCCTGGGGCATCCGGCTTTACAGTCTCCATTCTCCAACCTCAGAATAACAGCATACTGCTAGAAAAAGCTGTTGTGAAATTTTATAAGCAATTTATCAAATCATAAACCTGCTCAAATGCCCTAGTTGTGTACACAATGAAGGCAAAAAAAAGCAGTCTAGTGTAACAGGGAACCATATCTAAAAAGATTAGCCAAACCAACCAAATTCTAATGAGCTCTTGCACCTCTTTCAATAAATGGAGAATGAAAGCAACAACAAAATTATCAAGCAACAGCTACAGGCTCAGGAGCAGTCACCACAGTATTAGCCTTGATGGAAGTAGTTACTCCTGTGGCATCACAGGTTTTAGCAGCATTAGCAGTGGGTGATGCTGCTGCTGGGGAATGCTTCAGGTGAGGAGGTGTATCATGCTTCAATTTCAATAGTATTTGCCGCATCCTTGAGAGTTCAGTCGATTTCCCAGGCTTTGGGCCTTCGATCACAACAATAGCAGGCTTCTTTTCCTGATCTTTCTTCCCTTTCCTCTTCTCTATAGCTGGCACTTCATTAGGAATGAGCTCTGCAATTGACTTCCAATAATTCTTATCAGCCTCAGCATGGAATTTTTCTTGGTTGACCAGAAATAACTACAAAGAAGAAGATGCAAGTCAGAAAACAATATGATTCACTATTTCATTACTCTTCAGACATCAGAACCAAAACTTTCTATTTAAAATACTAACTTTACGAGCAGTGCATCATTTCCTAATAACAGCAAATTTCACCGCTCAATTTTCAGCCAAAGGAAATGGTGATTTAAGTTCATTAGTAAGTCAAGCACTGAGCAGCCAACCTAGCCATGGAAATAACATCCACTTATCTAATTTAATATATCAATTTACAAAAGTTATGCATGTAAAAGTGCAAGTTCTACCATACTAGTTTCAATCATTTTCCTTCCCAGTTTGCAGTAGATCAGTGCCCTTCTAAATCAATGGGCATAGAGTATAATCTATAAAATCAAAAACAGGTAACCTACTTTCACCATGCAGCATAAAATGAGTTTTTGAGGACAAGGATGGCAGCTTCGGTAGTCATGCTGCAAAGGAAGTTGTGACCCAGAAAATGCCAAACAGAATCTTCAAAAGTGAAAAGGCTAGATAGACAACTTATATTTATATATACATTTTTTTTTGGAGAAAATATCAAATCTGATCACTCCGAAGATTATATTATGACCATGCTACATGGGTGTGCATAGTTTCTACACCGTGTTAGATGCTTTCTGCATATAAACGTGACCATTTCCTTTCAAGTTGCCAAGAATTGGCTGCACATGTAAAAATCAATTGCTTGACAATATTGAACTAACATGTATCATTCTACATTTGGGACCTCAGTGAAAAGATTACATGACTAGTATGAACCAATTGATAAATGACTATGGAGTAGTTGATAGAAATTTTTGGCATGGAAACAAGTAGCATCTACAGATGTGATAATAACTTGGACAACTTCAGTGATGATGAAGTGAAACTATATAGGCCTTACCTCCTTTACCATAGATGTTTTAAATTGATAATAATCCAGAATTCAAATATATAGTACTATGAATCTTGAGCACAAGATCCTAATTTGCTTAGCCCTTCAGGAATCCAATCGAGTCACAACAAGCTATCCTTGAGTAGAAATCAATTGGTTTCTTATCCCATTCTAACTCACATTGTCGACCAGGAGAGCAAATGCAGTGTTACATGTTGCACTATGTTTACTCTCAGAGAATGACATCATCCAAACAATTCAAAACCTGAATGCATCCAATGCAACTACTCCAGACTTCTAATTCTTCCAATGATCATATTAGAGTCCTAGCCACATAGAAGTTACGGAAGCATGAAACAAACATGCCGCGTTACACTTTTAAGCATATTGCACCAAAAAATGGTTTAACCAAGCTCTATGGTTTAACTTTCTTGCACATGCTATACCACATAACAACACCTCTACAGTGGATTTAGAACATCTTTACATTCCCAGGAATATACAGCACGCTCAAATGAAAGCTTAAATAGCAATAAAAATAATATTTGCACCACTCCATGGTCCAAAAGTTAACGGAGCTGAGATGCAAACATTCTCAAACAAAGAACAAAGAAAACAGCAACATCTGCTCAGAGAAAACCTGACCTTCTCCTTTTCCCTGTTAGTGGTTTTATTATTCTCACAAGTGAACTGCCTCTTCTTGTAAAATCCAACTTTGTAATCTTCAGCTTCCTTGATTATTTGGCTCAATACCTCCTTTTCCCTCCTTTCCTTGTCCTCCAATAGTATCACATTTTGCCTTGATTTCAAAAAACCAGCAACCATAATTAATTAAGATCATCTTTATTTAAGCAAATACACACACACACACACTTACTTTCATCAGATTGAATCATACAAGAACACAATCAAATATATAAACAGAATTACAGATTTCTTTAATCATTTCAAACATAATTCTTGATCAGTACAAATCAATGATGTTTCACTGATTGAAACAAGTATTAAATTGTTTTCAGTGATCAGAACTCCTAATTATAATGGACACTCAAATTTCACTACACAGAACGAATTAAAACATATCTACAGTTTTTAATCGAATTACCTTTAGTTTTTCCTTTCTAGTTTTCTCAGGAGTCACACAGAAATTATCAAACAAAGGCCAAAAAAATTAAATCAAATTAATTAGACGTACCTTCTCCATTCTATGAGACCAAGTCCCTGCTCAGCCTCCGTCTCCGACGGTGACAGCGAAATCCGACCCTCCGATCCACCAAACTCTCCGTTCTCTTGAGGTGAGAACAGGCCGTAGATCGGTGGCTGCGACTCGAAAACATCGTCGCCGGTGGCGAATGAATCATTGAAGGGCTGTGAATTGTAACCTGCGTAGGAATCGTCGTCGTCAAACGGACGATTTGACTCACTTTGTGTGAACGAGTCGGCAAATGCGGACATTGTTTTTTGCGTTTGTCTCTCCCTCTCCCTCTCGCTCTCTCTGGGTTTCAGGCAGTTAAAAATGAGAGTTTGGTTAGAGCGTGATCGTATTCGGCGCGGATAAATTAATTGGCGGGCTTGAGCTTTGGTGTGTACATGGGCCTAATAATTAGGCTCCTTGTTATGGGCCTTT
>Ga0325414_1009847_pt1 | contig 10039 bp, 4 predicted proteins | sample PopdelMetagenome_8_FD_206183 | JGI IMG/M metagenome (GOLD analysis project Ga0325414, IMG submission 206183) | Populus deltoides microbial communities from Bellville, Georgia, United States - Leaf-PdKOR-R3 | ecosystem: Host-associated > Plants > Phyllosphere > Phylloplane/Leaf | place: USA...
CTAAAAAATATTTTAAAAAAGTATTTTATACCACATCACCATCACATATTAAAAAAAATTAAATTTTTTAAAGAAAAAAAGAAATAAAATAATACATATACAAGTGTTTTACACTAGTATTATGATATGTACACATGTGTAAGGAATCTTAAACACCCCCCGAAAAATAATTATGAACTGATCTTGTTGTTCTAATTGGTTATTAGTATAATCAATGTAAAAAATCATTAATGGTCTTTCTTTATGTTTACCCATTATCAAATACGAGAGCGCGTTTTGCATTGTGTTTATATCTGCGTTTCGTTAAATTTTGAATTTTTTTTTTGCTAAAATTGAGTGTGGTTTGTACTTTTTAGATCGTTTTGATGTGCTGATGTCAAAAATGATTTTTAAAAAATAAAAAAAAAATCATTGGCATGTATTTCGGCACGAAAAGCTATTTAAAAAGCAACCGCAACCACACTGCCAAACACGCTAGAGTTAACCCAAAATATATATATATATATATATATATATATATATATATATATATATAGAATCTAATCTATCATTAAGTGATTTATAAAACCTTATTTTGAGATGTGAATAGGAAAACTAAAAATTAAGCATGGTTACTTTACTAACAATTTAACTTTTGTGGACTGAATTGTTTAAATTATTAAGGACATGTTTATTTTTGTATTTCAAGAGTGGTTTTGAAATATAAATTAAAATTTTTTAAATTTTTTTCTTTGCTTCAAATTAATATTTTTTTAGTTTTTTAGATTATTTTAATGCGCTGATGTCAAAAATAATTTTAAAAAAATAAAAAATATATATTATTTTGATACATTTCCGAGTGAAAAACACTTTAAAAAACAACTACAACTATACTTCTAAATACGCTCCTGTGATTTATAAAAAACTAAAATTCACAACAAACTAATATATATATATATATATAAAATAAAGACACTCAAATATAAAAAATTGAAAATATTATTAACCCATTTTTTCCTTATGAAATAACGTTACTTGTTTTATCATTCTTGCAAGGCTAAGGAGAATCATAAGTAGTTTACATAAGAGTCTAAAAACAAGAAAGTAGCGTCTTGAAAGGAAAATACAAATCATGGATTATTATTATTATTATTTGAAAGAGTAATATTTTCTTAAGTTGAAAGAGTCTATTTTAATACCGGTCTCCATGAACCATAACACTCCTTACCAAATACGCCGCCGTTTACTTGCAAAAATAATTTAAGAGAAAATTCTTTCTTCGCAGCAAAGAAAAACACAAACCAAACACGGCCTAAAAACACACTTAACGTATAACCAGAACGCCCCCCCCTTCTGTCTTGTCTGAAAACAATTCCGTTTTAGCAAATCTTTGTCTCTCTACCCGAGCTGACTCAGAGCACTATTAACTCAAGAAATGAGTCAGGAATCGTTCATATACAGCTTCGTGGCACGAGGGACAATGATTTTAGCTGAGTACACCGAGTTCACTGGCAACTTTCCGGCGATCGCAACTCAGTGCCTTCAAAAACTCCCTTCTTCTAATGACAAGTTCACTTACAATTGTGATCACCATACCTTTAATTTTCTTGTTGAAGATGGCTACGGTAATTTCTCTTCCTTTGCGGTTTCGGCCCTCCATTTTCTCTTCGTTTTATTTCAAGTGAATTGCAAGTGAAAGTATGGATCTTGTTGGTAAAGTTTCTTTCTTTTTGGATTTGCTTTGTTTTGAACCTAAAATCTCAACTTGGGCTCTTTTGTTTTTGCTTAGTTTTGTTGTTGTTACTGGTTATTTTGGCAATATAATTACTGTCTGGTTTCGAAGGAAATTGAGTGAGGTAAGGGGAGGGGGGGGGTTGATTTTCCATTTTTGGTGACAGAAGCTAGATGATGTTCTAGTAGAGGTCCAGTTTGGATTGCATGAATGATTTATTTGTCCTAATTCTCAAATTTTATATGCCCACTTAGATTACTGATAGGAAAAAAATACATCTATTACATCACCCTCATATTATAAGAAAAAAAAAATACATACATAGATGCAAGTACAAAATATTGCAATATAGTAATCAAAATGTATATCATTTTATAATTTATAAAATTTGTAAATCTTCAGTCTCTTTTTGTTTTTTGTTTTTGTTTTTATTGTCAAATAAATGGAGTTTGTGTGTACATTCTACAAACATACCTTATCAAAAGATGTATATGTTCAATTTTCTATCAATAGAAGTATTTTAGTGAAATTGTAGCCTGTATGAGATTCTAAAATCTTACAAAAGCGAGTTATTAATTTTTGGTTGAATGATCATTGCTTAAGATATGGCCACGTAATGGAATTGTGCTAAATTTTGAGTTCATAACCATATTTGAAGGTGAAGTTGCTAAATTTTTTAATCTCCTATATGTCCAAGCTATTTTTTCTTGTCCCCTTTGTATCTAGAGGAGTGTAGGAAGGGTTGGCTGTGACCTATACTGCCTTTCCGGACTCCTTGAAATTTTACATTAAGAAGTTTTGAAAGCATCTAGCAAAATGACCGTGGAAGACCCACAATTCATATATTGTGCATGTCCTGTCATAATTTGAGGGATGTAACAAGTTGATATGCTTGATCAGAGTTTCATATTTTGTTTATTTATATACATTTGCATCATTTTTCTGCTATTTGTGGAAAGTAATTCTAGTTGTCAAAGCAACATTAGTTACAACACAACCATGACTTCATGTACTTAAGGGTTGTAGGTCCACCCTAAAATGTGACCACCTTATTTAATCCAGGCCTGCATTTTGGAGTATTTACTACTACCATGTCCTCTATGTCCCCAACCTAAGATAGGACGGCATGGTCCACTATTCACTTCTTTCGACCATTGTGGGAGGTTGTAGTTGCTTGAGCAGCTCTCTCTTCTCTCATTGGGATTGGTCAAGCTCCTTCACTTATTGCTTGATCCAATCTTGAACCTGTTGGGATCCTTTGTCATCTGGTGTTATAAGATGTATCAGTCTAATGTAGTGGGGAACCTTTAATCCTTCTAGCTTCCCCTTGATATGGTGTTTTGTACAATTTGCAGCTTATTGTGTTGTTGCCAAAGAAACTGTTAGCAAGCAGATCTCCATTGCATTTTTGGAACGCATGAAAGCAGACTTCAAAAAAAGATATGGGGGTGGTAAAGCTGATACTGCTGCTGCTAAAAGTCTCAATAAGGAGTTTGGGTACGTGCATCTATGAAAGTACATAAAGCATTGTACACAAAGAAAAAGTCTTTCAAGATTTATGTTTTATTTTTTACTATGAGTTTTGTACTTTAAAGTAAGACTATCTGCTCCTTATTTCAGGCCAATTATGAAAGAGCACATGAAGTATATTATTGACCACGCTGAAGAGATTGAGAAGTTAATAAAAGTGAAGGCTCAGGTTTCAGAAGTTAAAAGCATAATGTTAGGAAATATTGACAAGGTAAATGGAAAAAAAAAAAAAAAACAGTTTCTAAATTGCTGTTAAAGCATGCATTTTTTGTCTGGTGCTCTTATACACCAATTTGAGCATTTTATTCCAGGATTTGCTCAGTTCTCATTAAATTCTAGGCAAGAATGCTTTTAATAGTTAGGATGTGCTGGGAGATTCTGCTATCTTTAAGGACCAGAATCATGTAATGCTCTTGTCGAAACTAGCTTACTCTATATATGAAATGTGTCTTTGTGTTCTTTTAAGATGGCTTATAAAACAAGAAACTAAATGTTTAGTAGTAAGCATCAGAGACCAAAAATCCTTTCTGGATGCAAATGGAATTATGGTGGGAAGTTTCATTTGAACAAGTTATGTTCTGACACGATTTTTATGAGTGTCAAATGGGGTTCCACACTCTTTTTTTTGTCTACTCTCTTGTTAAGGTACCTTTACAGAGAGCTTAGAAGCAAGAACTAACGTAATGTAGAACATTTGCTTAAGAATGTTAGCAAGTCCACTAAAAATGGAAATGAAAAAGAACCTTGCCTGGTTAATAGCCGTGTTTCAGGATAAGTTATTTCATAAACCCTGTATGGATCAAACAACTTGTATTGCAAAACATTAAGCATGGTGATTGGTCTAAATTATCATGGTAGAAGTTGTTTTCTCTGCACAGATGTGGTCGGTCCTGTGCGATTAGTTCTTGTACTGGCAGATTGAAAGGTTTGTTTGGTGAATCTCATGTAGAAATTGAGAACTAACAATTTATTAACTTTTAAATTGAACAACCTTTAGGAATTGCATTGATAAAACATGTAAACTAGTCTAAACTAATCATCTGCAAGCAATAATTAAGTGATTAAATCTTGTTTGTATTGTGTTGCTTGAAGAGTTAGAAATGAGGTAACAGGTAATGGAAACAAAATGCATGCCGCAACATATACCTGCTTATTTGATGGCTCATGTGCCCTTTCCAGGCTATTGATAGAGGTGAAGCCATAGCGACTCTTGCTGACAAGACTGAGACTCTGCGTGATCAGGTTGGTTAACCACGCAAACTTTTAAATCTGCTCAATCCATTCATGACAAGTACTTTGACTGTTTTCCTTGATTTATAATTTAGGCCCAAGCATACAAGAAACAAGGGACACAAATTCGACGGAAAATGTGGTATCAAAACATGAAGATCAAGTTGGTTGTCCTCGGGGTCTTATTGATTCTGGTACTAATAATTTGGCTTTCCATTTGCCATGGATTTGATTGTTCCAACTAGTAATCATTCATACAGAGAACTCAATGCTATATACAAAAAGACTTTGAACAGTTTATGTTCGAACTTCGGCAGAGGAGCTTTGGTTTCATCAGATTGGTATCTCATCTTCTTAGCAAGTTGGCATGGAGAAAGATCTTAAGTTGTCATTAGCTTGAGCGTTGTATCATGTGTTGTAGTGTGCCAAATATTACACAGACATTTCTTTTTTGCGGTTTTCCTGTATTCGTATAGCAGTAAAATTTGAGTAACATTATGTGTTGGCGCAATGCTGACTGGCTTGGTGATTCCAGAACCCCACTTCAAACCTTTTGTTGTTGATTTCCGCCAAAACTTGGACCTTGTAGATGATATACTAGAGTAATTGGTATGCGTTTTGTCGCGGCTGATATCATTTTTTTTTTAACAGGTAAAAAAAAATGTGCATGAATTGTTAATATATTTTTTATTTATAAGTAAAATTTTAATATACTTTTTTATTTTTGATCTATTCGAGTTAACCAAAGTCTAATAATTTTTGTTTTCTGAATTATTTTTTGTTAAATTATATGATTATAAAAATATATATTATTAGAAAATTAACCAGAAAAATTCTTTTTTAATAAATAATGATGGGCTGTAAATAAAAATTCGCTAATATTATAAAAAATTAAAGGATATTTAATAAAATAACATCTAAGAATTTAATAAATTATTAATATCTTAAATTAATTAGTTTTTTAATCTAAATTTAAATTAATAAAAAAATAAAAAAAGTTAGACACATGGCCTAAACTGAATTAAAAAGCTCTAGTATGCTTGAGCTTTTATATATAATGTTTTATTTAATTAATTTAAGAATTTAATAAATTATTCATATTTTATATTATTTAATTTTTTTAAAATTTAAATATCAATTAATAATAAAAAAAATTAAGCACGCGAGTCTGGCCTGAATTTAAACACACGAGCCTGGACTAAATTAAAAAGCTAAAGTATGCTTGAGCTTTTGTATATAATGTTTTGCTTAATTAATTTAAGAATTTAATAAATCATTCATATTTTATATTAGTTAATTTTTTTAAATTTTAAATATAAATTAATAAAAAAAACAAAAAAAAAAAATTAGACACGCGACTCTGGCTTGAATTTAGACACACCGGCTTGGACTGAATTAAAAAGCTCAAGTATGCTTGAGCTTTTGTATATAATTTTTTTCTTAATTAATTTAAGAATTTAATAAATTATTCATATTTTATATTAGTTAATTTTTAAAAAATTTAAATATAAATTAATAAAAAAACAAAAAAAAAGATTAGATACGCGAGTCTGGCCTGAATTAAAAGCCAAAGTATGCTTGAGCTTTTTATTATTTATTTTTTGCCTTCGTATGCTCTTAATTAAATTAAGAATTTAATAAATTATTAATATTTTAAATTAATTAATTTTTTAAAAATCTAAATTTAAATTAATAAAAAACCAAAAAAGAATTAGATATACAAATTTGGCCTGATTTAAAAAGCTCAGGTGTACTTGAGCTTTTTTATTTATTTTTTGCGTTCGTCTGTTTTTTTTTAATTAAACAGACAACCTATCACCTGTTAATGCATAGAATCTGGTCACCAATTATCATTGTGGTGGCCGGAAAATCAAGAGGGGTTTTAGACCTAAAATCCCATTTTTTTTCTTTAAGCAATTTTCACCTAAAAACACTATGAAAACCAATATAAACTATCTAACAACCTTGAAACACCCTAAAATCACTTAAAAAATAAAAATCAACTAAATATCTAAATATCAAAATTGAACTCGATTCTTTGTTCCCACCATATTTAGAGAAAAAAACCATTATCATCAAACTCTTCTTGTCAAATGGAACCCTTTGACAATAAACTTGATTATTTTTATTTTCGGAATCATGACAACCGATAACTTTATATTTTTTTCATTGTTTTCCAGTGATTTTTTCTTTCCTATCTCAAATTTAAGAACCGAAAAAAAAAACTTTTGGATAAATATAAAAATCACTGTGAATTTAGAGTTAGGGATGTATTTTTTTATTTTTTATTTTTCAGTTGTTTATCTTTTAATCTGGTATTCTTTTCTATAATTTCAAGCCTCATCTATAATTTGAAGCTTAATTCTATCCGACTGGTAATATCTCTGCAACCACACAAAGGAGCCAAAAATGGACGGTCTAGCTGCTTTGGTAGCATATATATATATATATATATATATATATATAAGGGAACTGAATATATATATTCAGTTCCCTTGTCAGGCCATAATCAGACCATTCAACTCTCCTCGAGGGGGTTGAAGGATTAGATAAAGAATGTGCATTACTAGCAGGGAAGTCCAATATGGTTAGGTAGCGTTTCCTTCCTGTTTCGAGAAAAAAAAAAAAAAAAAAAAACAGAGACCTTGAATTGTATGTGTGAAACCTGTATAGACATGGGTAATAAGTTCTGTATGAATTCTTTTTAATTACAAACTTTAATGTGTTTATAATTCTTTGCTTAGAATGCAGTTATTCCTTTCGTGAGTGTTATGTGAAGGATATATTTACACTAATTGACAATAGAGGAATCTCAAGTCTAAAGGGAAATTAACATAGTAAATATGCCGTGATATGTTTTTTTTTTATTTAAATAATTTGATTTTTTTTCATTTGTTAAATTGATATTTTTTTAATTTAATTTTTAATTAAAAACTTATAGTTGTTCCTAATTTATTTTTTATTTCAATTTTAATCTTTATTTTTAAAAAACTACCTTTTGTTTTGGATCTGGTTATATAATTGATTTTTTTATTTTTTTTTGTAATATTCTCAAAATAATTGAATAAATGCACATATTAATAGTTATTTAAACTAATTTTTTTTAATCTACCAAAATTTTGGTAGAGTTTTTCCTATACTTGAAAATTTCAAGTTATTAACTATATCCTATTACACTTTTATACATAATTTCAAGAAATGATACAATTATCCTTATCTCATCTCACTTTAATGATAAGATCATCTCACATCAATGATATTCATCATATAACTTCAACATTTATAATTATATTCACTACTAATGATGCAACCTAAGGAAAAACAAAATTTAAATCATAAACATCCAAGTCATAGAAATATTATATTAATAATTTTGTTTGTTTATGGCCATGCATAAAAAATAGAGTCTAAAAGTAATTAAAACATAATTAAATAAGATTACAATCCATCTCAAAATAGTATATATTAATTCTAGTTTATAATAATAAAACAGAATAAGCAAAAGACTACTCTTGGCATAATTGAAAAGACCCTCAAAGACAAATATAATTATTATAAAAAAATACAATAATGATAGAGTATTTAATCTTTTAAATTGTCAGTTACACATCCTTGTTTTATATTTAATCATTTTTTTTTAAAATATAATCATATTATTACAACTTCTTTGACATCTTGTCCACTTTATTTTCCTCAATTCATATATCTAATTAAAGAAATTCCTTTTTGTTTTCTCCGTACCGATGCTAGGAATCCTACTAGCATCATTAGTCACCCTTACCTAGGATCAACTGATCAGAACTAGAAATTTATACTTATATTAATAACTTCTATTGATATTATTAGTTATCTTGGTCTAGAATAACTAATCAATCCTTCTCTGGGTATTTTAAATCTATTATATGAAAATATCGATGTCAAGAAAACCTATTGACATCATTAGCTTCCCTTTAGGAATATCAAATCAAGTTTAATGGAAATACCAATATTAATATAATTTATTGATATCATTAGTTATCTAAATACTCGAGATAACTAATCAGGTTCTTTTGAATGCCTCAATTATGTCTCTTTCTAATGTCGATGTTAAGTCCTTTGACATCATTAGCCTCCCTTCACAAGCAACTAATCATTTATTTCTTTCATATACTCCTTTTCTTCTCTTACTTTTATATATTATTCATTTATTTACTTACTCACATAATAATATCAGAATAAATGAATAAATTTCACAATAACAACATTAATATAATGTAACAAGGTTTTAAGTATTGGGCACTTACCTGCTATGTCAGAAGCTCCTTTTCTGGCTCAAGTTAATGGTACAACTGTCAAGGTATCTCTCGTGAATCAATTTTCTCTTTGTTTAGCACGACCCTTTAACAAACTCAATAATATTAATAAAAAATTCATTATCATGTTTAACTTTATTCTCAATATTCCATTTTGATTTCTAACAGAATTAATCGTAATTTACATATAAATTCATGATTTAAATTTCTTATCAAAAATCTAAATGATTAACAACATATAACCATTTAATCATTCTTTCATTTCTATCTTCCCTTCTTCATTTATATTCTTATTACATAATATATCATATCTTGAAAAAATCTCCATACTAACTTAAAACATTATTAATCCAACTCTCTTTTCATCATTGTCGGTCAACCCTAAGGAAAAAAATATGAACTTATTGATTTCTATAACTTTTTTTTTATTTAGGAACCATTTTTCTTATTCTATTGTCTAACAATTTCTACAATTACACTAAACTCTCAATTTATTAAACTCATCATCATTAAGAGAAAATAACATCAAATGCTAAAAAATCATTATTCACATCATTCATAATACAATTTATAAAAACTATCAAGAAAAATTACTATTCATTACTCTATACATGGTCGGACACTTAGGGTCTTAATAATCTCCTAATTACTTCATCTATTCATAATAAATTCATTCATTCCTCATCCTATAATGATCCTAGAAACCCAAACTCAAAATAATTTACCTTTTCCCCACATTTCCATCTAGAACCCTTATTCAATTTTGCAAGAATTATAATGAAAATCAAGAAATTTTTATTCAAATTAACATAAACACACTCTAAACATCCTATGGAGTCGTAATTTGAGTTTCGACCACTAACTAGTTTATGTTTTCTCCAAGTCTCCTTCTTTCTCTCCTCATTTCTTCACTTTCTCCTTCTCCTTCTCCTTCTCCTCTAAACAACTTCTCTCTCTCTAAAAGTCCTCCTTATTCTTATTGTTTTCTTGTGTTTGATCCTTCCTTGAACTCTCATTAACCCTCAATCTCTCTTTTCCTAATTATTTATACAAGAATTAATTTGAGATTTTTTTCATGCTCTCCTCTATTTCTTTTCTTTGTACTACTGTCGACCTTCAGATGAAATAAAAGAGAGATGGAAAGTTTTCAAAATTTAAAATTTTTCTCCACAATTCCTATAATTCATTATTTTGTTATTTTGCTAATTTTCCTCTGACATTTAATACTCTTGTTTATAATAACTTGGTCCAATTTTCCTTTTCTTAATTAAAAAAA
>Ga0325414_1009849_pt1 | contig 10036 bp, 8 predicted proteins | sample PopdelMetagenome_8_FD_206183 | JGI IMG/M metagenome (GOLD analysis project Ga0325414, IMG submission 206183) | Populus deltoides microbial communities from Bellville, Georgia, United States - Leaf-PdKOR-R3 | ecosystem: Host-associated > Plants > Phyllosphere > Phylloplane/Leaf | place: USA...
TGGATAAAACTGGGCTTGGTCCTTGTTTAGTTTTAACCGAAGCCCGTTCTCTAGCCCAGTAAACTGTAAGAGGACTTCTTGATTTATATATGGGTTTGTTCTCTGTAGAGGTAGTTGATGGGCCTAGTCTTAAAGTCCATTACCAATAAATCTCACGTGGTCAGTTCAATAATCATACGAGAACCGATTTTTCTCGGAAATCCAGAGTCACTCTCTAGCTAGCTCTCTTCTTTAAAACCCTAAAACCCCGATTCCCACCATTTTCTCCCACTTCAAAACCTAACTTTACCATGTACCTCTACAGCCTCACTCTCCAACGAGCCACTGGAATCATCTCCGCCATAAACGGCAACTTCTCCGGCGGCAAAGCACAAGAAATCGTAGTCGCTCGCGGCAAAGTCCTCGATCTTCTCCGCCCTGACGAGAACGGTAAGCTCCAAACAGTTCTATCTGTTGAAATTTTCGGTGCAATTCGCTCATTAGCTCAGTTTAGACTAACTGGTGCTCAAAAAGATTATATTGTTGTTGGTTCTGATTCGGGTAGGATTGTAATTTTAGAATATAACAAGGAGAGAAATGTCCTTGACAAAATTCATCAAGAAACTTTTGGAAAATCCGGTTGTCGCCGGATTGTTCCGGGTCAGTATTTGGCAGTTGATCCGAAGGGAAGAGCTGTTATGATTGGTGCTTGTGAGAAACAGAAGTTAGTTTATGTTTTGAATAGAGATACTGTTGCCAGGTTAACCATTTCTTCACCTTTAGAGGCGCATAAGTCTCATACTATATGTTACTCTGTATGTGGTGTTGATTGCGGGTTTGATAATCCTATTTTTGCTGCCATTGAGTTGGATTATTCGGAAGCAGATCAGGATTCGACAGGGCAATCCGCGAGTGAAGCACAGAAGAATTTGACGTTTTACGAGCTTGATTTGGGGCTTAATCATGTCTCCAGGAAATGGTCTGAGCAGGTTGATAATGGCGCTAATATGCTTGTTACGGTACCTGGAGGTGGTGATGGTCCAAGTGGGGTTTTAGTTTGTGTGGAGAATTTTGTGATTTATAAGAATCAAGGGCATACTGATGTGAGGGCTGTGATTCCCAGGCGTGCTGATTTGCCTGCTGAACGTGGGGTTTTGATAGTCTCTGCGGCTACTCATAAGCAGAAATCAATGTTTTTCTTTTTGTTGCAGACGGAGTATGGTGACATTTTTAAGGTTACGTTGGATCATGAGAATGACAAGGTGAAGGAATTGAAGATTAAGTATTTTGATACGATCCCAGTCACATCCTCGATGTGTGTGTTGAAATCAGGGTTTTTGTTTGCTGCATCAGAGTTTGGGAATCATGCGTTGTATCAGTTTCAGGCCATTGGGGAGGAAGAGGATGTGGAGGCCTCATCTGCTACTTTGATGGAAACTGAGGAAGGCTTCCAGCCTGTGTTTTTCCAGCCACGAGGGTTAAAGAATCTTGTTAGGATTGACCAGGTTGAGAGCTTGATGCCTATTATGGACATGAAGGTTGCTAATCTTTTTGACGAAGAAACCCCACAGATATTTTCACTTTGTGGGCGTGGTCCTCGTTCATCATTGAGGATACTGAGGCCTGGTTTGGCCATTAGTGAGATGGCTGTGTCACAGCTTCCTGGTGTACCGAGTGCAGTTTGGACCGTGAAAAAGAATATTTATGACGAGTTTGATGCGTTTATTGTTGTGTCTTTTAACAATGCAACTCTTGTGCTTTCAATTGGAGAAACAGTTGAGGAAGTTAGTGGTAGTGGGTTTCTTGATACCACACCTTCACTTGCCGTTTCTTTAATTGGCGATGAATCTTTGATGCAAATTCACCCAAATGGCATAAGACATATCAGGGAAGATGGGCGTATTAATGAGTGGAGAACCCCTGCAAAGAGGACAATTGTGAAAGTTGGCTCCAATAGACTTCAAGTGGTTATTGCTTTAAGTGGAGGGGAGCTTATATATTTTGAGGTGGATATGACTGGTCAGCTAATGGAAGTGGAGAAGCATGAGATGTCAGGAGATGTGGCCTGTTTGGACATTGCCCCTGTTCCAGAAGGAAGACAGAGGTCTCGATTCCTAGCAGTTGGTTCGTATGATAACACCATCCGTGTCTTGTCTTTGGATCCTGATGACTGTATGCAGATTCTGAGTGTGCAAAGTGTTTCAGCACCTCCAGAATCCCTCCTCTTTCTTGAGGTTCAGGCATCAATTGGCGGGGAAGATGGTGCTGATCACCCTGCCAGTCTTTTCCTTAATGCTGGTTTGCAGACTGGGGTTCTATTCAGGACAGTGGTGGACATGGTGACAGGCCAGCTTTCTGACTCTCGTTCCCGATTTTTGGGTTTGAGGGCCCCAAAACTTTTTTCCATTAATGTGAGAGGTCGACGTGCGATGTTGTGCTTATCTAGTCGACCCTGGCTTGGTTATATTCACCAAGGGCATTTTCTGTTAACTCCCCTTTCATACGAGACTCTTGAATATGCTGCTTCATTCTCATCTGATCAGTGTGCAGAAGGTGTTGTTTCTGTTGCCGGGGATGCATTGAGGATTTTCACAATTGAAAGACTGGGAGAAACATTTAATGAAACTGCAATACCTCTAAGATACACTCCAAGAAAGTTTGTGCTTCAACCTAAGCGGAAATTGTTGGTGATTATTGAGAGCGATCAAGGAGCATATACAGCAGAGGAGCGTGAAGCAGCAAAAAAGGAGTGTTTTGAAGCTTCTGGAATGGGGGAAAATGGAAGTGCCAGTGCTGAGCAGATGGAAAATGGTGATGATGATGATAAAGATGACCCCCTATCTGATGAGCAGTATGGTTATCCAAAGGCTGAGTCAGACAAGTGGGTTTCTTGCATTAGAGTCCTTGACCCAAGGTCTGCTGCTACTACTTGCTTGCTGGAGCTTCAAGACAATGAAGCTGCATTTAGCTTGTGCACTGTAAATTTCCATGACAAGGAGCACGGAACTCTCTTAGCTGTTGGTACAGCCAAGGGACTGCAGTTTTGGCCCAAAAGAAGCTTGGTTACTGGGTTCATTCACATTTATAAGTTTGTGGATGATGGCAAAAGCCTAGAACTTTTGCATAAGACTCAAGTAGAAGGTGTTCCACTTGCTTTATGCCAGTTTCAGGGAAGATTACTTGCTGGAATAGGATCGGTGCTGAGATTGTATGACTTGGGGAAAAAGAGGTTGCTTAGGAAGTGTGAGAATAAGCTGTTCCCCAACACCATCGTTTCTATCCACGCCTACCGTGATCGTATTTATGTGGGTGACATTCAAGAAGTATGTTTTCTAAATACCTTTAATCTGGATATATATTCCTTTTAGATATTTGTTTGTTTTTATATACTTTTTCCCATATTTATGTCATATTTTTCCTGGTGACATTATGATATATTTTTGGTGTCTGCTTTGCAGTCATTTCATTTCTGCAAGTACAGGCGGGATGAAAATCAACTGTATATTTTTGCTGATGATAGTGTCCCAAGATGGCTTACATCATCATACCATGTAGATTTTGATAGCATGGCTGGTGCAGACAAGTTTGGAAATATCTACTTTGCGAGGCTGCCACAGGATGTCTCTGATGAGATAGAAGGAGATCCAACTGGTGGAAAGATAAAGTGGGAGCAGGGGAAGCTTAATGGAGCTCCAAACAAGGTAGAGGAGATAGTGCAGTTTCATATCGGTGACGTGGTTAACAGTTTGCAGAAGGCATCTCTAATTCCAGGTGGTGGCGAGTGCATCATATATGGGACAGTGATGGGGAGTGTTGGGGCCCTACTTCCATTCACCTCTAGAGATGATGTTGACTTCTTTTCACACTTGGAGATGCATTTGAGACAAGACCACCCACCTTTGTGTGGAAGAGATCATATGTCATATAGGTCTGCTTATTTTCCTGTTAAGGTAAGTCAATATAGATGGTCTCATTTGATTATGGTTTCTCAACACCAATTTAAAATGCTATTAAAGCCACTGAGCTGTTTCAAACTGGAACGATTCATTGCATGTAATTATTTGTCTCAGTAATTTATTTGTTTTTTTCTAAGTTATAGTGCTACCTGGTATTTTCTAAAAGAATGCTAAAGCCTTTGGGATAATTTTGCAGGATGTGATTGATGGGGATCTATGCGAGCAGTTCCCAACTCTGCCCCTTGATGCACAAAGAAAAATTGCTGATGAGCTGGACAGAACTCCTGGGGAGATACTCAAGAAACTTGAAGAAGTTCGAAACAAGATCATCTGAGGAAAGATTAACTTGAAGGTGCTTCTTTTCCCCTTTTAAATATTGTGATCACCTTATGTGCAGCTCAATATGCATGCACACAGTTGTTTTTGAAATTGCAGGAGTGGGACAGACTCATTTTCATGAATGCATTATAATGTCTGTGTGAGTCTTTTTGGGATTCGGATTTGAAACTATATACGAACCTTTTGTACAATCAAACACCCTATGATGTGAAAAGTGTTTGGCTATGAGGTCGTCCCTTATGGAGTATAACAAATGGGTATACGAAATCAATTAAATATTTTACAGGAGAAGATGGTGAGTCCTTGTTTTGTGTTAATTTTTTGATGAGCAAGTGTTGTTGATGAAGGCTCCATTCACCCTTTCATTTGTTCTATAGATATACTAATAGTTAAAGTATACTCCAACTGTTATATATATATATATATATAACGTTTATGGTTGGGTCTTTGCAACTGTCTCGCTGGATTTTTCAAGGAAAAAAAAAAAGCTTCTGTGCTCTACTTAACTTGTGATATGGCTAATTTCTTTGCTTGACTTTTTAAAACCTTTTGGTTCCCAAAAAAAAAATTCACTTCTTACAACTGCTTTAAATTTTCAAAGTTTAGGTTATTTGGTAATTTTTATTGTTTTATTTTTTTGACAGTGTCAAATTCCATATGCCATGTCAACCAGTAAATTGAGAAGCCTGGATCGCATAGAAGATTGCTTGAGCAACCCTCAAAGAAGCGCACTACGGAAGGGTTTGATTCCAACCTTCTGGGACCGTCAGGGAGAGGCTGGAAGATTTCAACGTCAACCCTCCTATCCATGCAGTGGTTCTATCAAGACTTGTTGGCATGGGGCCTGTATAGTAACCTGAGTGTGATTTTCTTTAGCTCCCTGCAAATGCAAGCGATCAAGCTTCACTTTTTCAACAGGTAAATGGGAAATGGATTTGCTTGTCATGGTGCACCGCCTTCTATCCACCTAATGGTGTCTGGGTGGTCTTGGCATGCTGTGAAACCCTATTTACAGCTGAAGGTTGATACTTGCAGTCATTATCCGCCTGGTTGGCTTGCCACTGACTTTCTCGAAGTAACTTTGTAGTTTGTACCTAATAGTAGGCTCGTAGCTTGGGTGCATATGCAACTCTAGTAGGTTAGCACTCATTGGTTAGAAGGTTTTCACGATGATCAGTTTGTGAAACTTAAGTTAAAGAAGCCTTCTTGTTTTGGTTTCTTCCATTTTGTGAATTTGATGGTTGCTATAATTACTCGATACATGTTATCTACAATTACTTCAGAACTGAAGTGATAAATTAGCTAGCGAACACTTTCTGGAAATCAAGATAGAAGTTGCTCACTGTTGAATTAGAAAGCTTTATGTAAAACTAACTTTTCCTACAGAGGATGTGCAGGCGTAATGAATGAATTTCCCGAAGCCATTTTATGTTATTAAATGCCCCTATGTATCTCACAGTTCTTACTTCTAAGCTCACTTTAGGCTTTACGTAGAACAGTCCAGTCCGACTGCCCTCGATTATTGATGAATGTTATCATGTCATCATTTGGGATGTACTGTTTTTGTAATGGAAATTCCACCTCGCGCTCATCGAATTGAAAAACTAAATCTTGCCCAGGGGAAGATCATCACCACTGAATTTCTTGCTCTTATTTAGACTTGGAAAAATCATCATGCTTGTGTTTTTGCTCCCTCTCCAGTCTTGTATTTCCACGATCAGTCCTGTTATCTAACCAATCGATAATGTCTTCAAAAACAATGTCACTGTTTTCTACTGGTTCTCCATAAAGTAGACCGTGCCACATCTCAGGATACAACTTAATGGTCTTGTCTGAACTTGAAGCCACCCTGAGGAGTTGCTCGCTGACAGATTTATCTGTCACTCTATCTGCTTCACCATGCAGAACTATAAACGGCAATGACACTTCCTGAAGCCTCTGCTCAAGATCCAAGCTAGTCCTTAGAAGTTCATGCCCGGTCTTCAAGCGAGGTTTCCCTTTGTAGCAGTAAGGGTTTTCTCTGATCTGTAATTAAGTAATCATCAATTATTAATATATCATTTTAGTGGGGGGAAAAGTCATTACAAGTTGGGAGGAAAATAAATATTTGGAGCTAGAAGAAATATACCTGTTGTCTTACTTCAGGTACTTTAAAGGCAATATCCACGATATCTTTGGTTGGGATTATTTTCCAAGTTGGAATAATACTGCAAAGCTTTCTTAGAATAGTGATTACGAATTGAGGTGGCTTCACATCATCTGCAATCTGCAGATAAAATCGAGTTCAAGTAAATCCTCATGCCTTTTACTGAGCTTGAATGGGTACAAACAGCTAATAGAGGACCAGATCAATAAAATGACGAGAAATATTGCCTGCCTGACCAATTTCTGCGCAAGTTTATTTGACAATTACAGAGCTTTTCAGCTGTTTTTTTTTCCTGCAGCCATTGGCTAGTGTTCAACTTAAAAAGATTTTCGGAAACAGCTTGTCCTAACGACTGGCTCAAACAAAGTGGTTGAAGAGGTAAAACACTCTGTTGTTTTATATTTTTATTTGAATAAAATTCTAGCCAGCATAAAAACATATCATACAAACAACTAGAAAGCAACAAGAACGAGATCCAATTTTGTAGGCAGACCATGGATATATAAGTAAAAAAAAAAAGAGCTACCAAACGTGTGAAACACTATAATAAAGGAGGGTAGGCATTTTATTTTTGAAAAAAATAAAGCAATTTGAGAGAGAATAAAGGGGAAAAAACATAATAAACAGAGATGTATACCTTACACATGGGTGCCACCAATACCGCACCATCCCAAAAATCTGGCTTCTTTCTGTGTAAGAGCAAAGCGACTGCTCCTCCCATGGACTCTCCTAACAAATATCTCATCTTCTCCTTGTTCTCTTGCTTCTCTAAAATTAAACAAAAAGAAGAAGAAGAAATGATTGGCCATACGTACAAGATGCTTCAAGACAGTTGATATATACAATCATAAAAAAACACGTTACAAGAAGAAAAATAAAATCTTACCACATATACTTGTAAAATGACTAGAGCAATCATTGATAACGTAATCCATGTTTTCCACGTAGCCTTGTAAACCAGCTGATTTTCCATGCCCTTCATAATCTAAACCATAAACTGCATAACCTGCCTTTGCAAGCCGAATCGCCGTGCCTGAAAATTATAGTGGAAACGCCCCTTAGGATTGAATTGCCAATTTTCCATAACGTTTTGATATTCATCAAGGCAAACTTCAAAGCCTTAACAAGCAGATTTTTGTGGATACTCACTGTTCATGGTGATGCTGCATTCCATGCCATAACCATGGCAAATAAAGACCAAGGCTTTTGGTTCTTGATTCATGGGAATCCATTTGCATGCGAAAAGCTTCAATCCTCGAGAATTCAATACAAACTCCTATAAAAATTTATAAAAGGAAAAACAGTTTAAAAACTGATAAAATAAAATACTATAAGATAATTCAAAAAGAAAGAAAGAGAGTAACATATGAATATAGCCACATGAACTTATCTAACCTCATCATACATGACATTTCCAATCTCTCGTGCCTGAAAATATTAAACCAAGAAGAAAAGAAGAAGAAAAAGGCAAATAGTAAAACAACTATATATGAAAAACAGGATCGAGAGGTAAAACTTTCTCAGAAACAAAAGAAACAAGAGATTAACAGATTTGCCATATGGAGAGCTATACGTACCATGACGTTGAAGGATCCCAGAAACCTGAAACTTGATAGGATGTTTATGATTTAGACAGAGAAAGCTGATGCTGAAAAATCTCAGGGAATTGTTATTTTGTACGAATGAAAACTTGGGTTTTGATGAGTATGTATAGATGTAGAGAAAAAGATTAAGATAGCGAAAAGGGAACAGTAAGAGAATTCAGGGTAGATAAAGATAATTAAAAGATATATAGCAGGAAGAAAGTTCTATAAAACCTCAGGTAAAGAAGGAAAGAATAAGAGACGAACAAGGATCACAGAAGCAGACAAAGGAACGGAAGTGGAGTGTTGGGTTGTATTCAGAATCTATTTGAACATATTTATAACTGTTTCGTGGCCATATTTAGATAGTTTTAAACCTAACGACTTGCTTGTGTCTGGTACCCTACAGGCATGCCATTACCCTTTCCCAGTTTTATAACCTTATTATTGCTAGATTCACTTGTAATTGAGATTTATCAGGCGGTAAAAATTAATACCTGAATTCACCTGTCAAAAAAACTGTGAAGGGTCATGTGCAAACCTAACGTGAGAGGTTGTTGGTTTTAAAGATGATAAATACAAGATGATTACATAATGGTTGTTAATAATTAAGGGAAGGTGACAAGGATGAGTTAATTTTCCCTGGATTTTTCTAAATTTATTATTTGGATTTGATTCTTCTTTGCTGAGATCACGCGGAGCTGTAGCCTGGACAAGCAACTTGCCTTAGTTGACAATATCCTACCATTTTTGTATTACAAAATCAAGTCATATTCCTTTCTTAACTGCTTTTTGGTCAATGCTTTTCGCAATTTTGCTTCTTGGTTTACGCCATGGGATCAGGCCTAGGCACTTCCGTTGCCGTTCTGAATAGGCATTTAGTTATTCCTTCAAGGAAAAAAAAAAAAAAAAAAAAAGAAGCTGTGGTGGTGGGGGTAGTTGAAAGTTTTATTTTTATAAATCCGTCCCGTGTAATAAATAATAAAGAGGAAGTGTATGCTTGGAGAGAAATTATCTGTTAATTCTTTGTATTTCTTATGAGATATTCCGATCCTTCATAAAATAGAAAATAGAAAATGGAAAGGAAAGGAAATTAATATATATATATATATATATCCCACCCCTTCTGTTAGTAATAAGCATGAAATTAATGGCCTAGTTAATATTTCTCATGTCTTTTAGTAATAATCAATAGAAAAAATGATGATTTACAACTAGTAATATTGAATAATTAAATATAGACAATTTCCCCAACGTTTTCGAAACAAGATTAAAAAAAAAAATCGGTAATCTAGCATGCATAATTAATCATGTAACATCATGTTTTAAATTGCACTGGCAATCTTGCCGCCGTCGTGTGAAACCAGTTTCGAGAAGACCATGAATCTTTTCATGTTCACATCATACATGGCTCCTTCGAGAACAGCTATCCTTCGAGAGAACTGGACGGCAGCTTTGACATTTTTGTGGACCATCAATGCTCAAGCATCATTTTTTGTGTGATATGCATGACTCCATGGATGGCTTGTGAAGGTTTATCGGTCAGCTATTGTTTTTGGGGCCTGCAACTTAGTAGCTATTGGAATTCAATTCTTTTCGACTGCAGCAGTGAGTGAAGTTTCCAGTCTCCTTGCCTCCTTACTTTCGGGCTCTCGTCGTTTTCAATGCGAGAATAGTGGGGCTCAAATCCACGCAGGAAAAACAAAACAACAAAGCCCTTCGAGGATTATCTTCCTGTAAACTCATGCCTATCTCGTCTTGAGTGGATAATATCCATACTTCTATCCATACTTCCAAATTAACTAGGACACTGCACTTTGATGTTATTCGTGTATATTATATTTTCGTTGTCACATTGTCATTAAAAATCAACACGTGTCGTGTTTTTAGAGCATTAATTTATGTTTCTGTGCATTTAATTTGATCCTTGATTTTTAGTTTGTTTTTGCTTCGATCCCTGTATTGTATTTTTTATAAAGAAAATCTTTAACTGAAAGTTTTTTAGTCATTGTATTTGTAGAAGGTATGATTTA
>Ga0325414_1009850_pt1 | contig 10036 bp, 8 predicted proteins | sample PopdelMetagenome_8_FD_206183 | JGI IMG/M metagenome (GOLD analysis project Ga0325414, IMG submission 206183) | Populus deltoides microbial communities from Bellville, Georgia, United States - Leaf-PdKOR-R3 | ecosystem: Host-associated > Plants > Phyllosphere > Phylloplane/Leaf | place: USA...
ACATTGAAGAACCCCATGAAAATATAAAACAAACAAAAATAAGCATTGAATGAAAACAATGCTCAAAACTATATAAACATTAGATAAACTAAAAAACATGAAAGAAAAAAAACACATCTATTATTGCAGATACTAAATCTAGAATAATAAAATCATAATAGATAAATATATAATTTTTTTGTTAATAAAAAATCATTTTCTGATAAAAAAAACACTCTTGTGAGAAAGTGTACTAGGTTTTATTTATAAAATGTATTAATATTAACAAAATATTAAAAGATGTTACTAAATCACTATAGTTATACCTAAAAACACTATTTATTGAAATATTTTTTCTGTTTTTTAATTTCTTCCTTCAATAACCTATTTTTTTTAATTAAATTTCATCCTTAAATATTAGGTTATTTTAAAAATTATACTTTATAATTTTTTATTTTTTATTTTCTATTGAGTTATATATTGGTCACATAGGTTTAATTTTATTTTCCTTCTCAATTTCAGTATTTAAGATTAGATTTGGTGGAAGTGAGGTCTTACAATTTGTTTTTTTGCTTTTTATGAATTTATCATGATCTCATTACCGAGATTGTTAGTTTAATAGGTTAACTTGAAATAACTCATGTTGTTTTTTTTTTTGCCTTTTTTATAATTGATTTTTTTTATTCATCATTCAATATTGAGTTTATTGGAAATTAAACTTCGTAATTATTTATTTATTTATATAGAATTACCATGATCTCATGATTCGGTTCACATGTTTGGCAAGTTGATCATAATAATTTTTTTATCCTTTTTTAAATAATTTTTTTTTAATTGGGCTTCATAATTTTTTTTAATTTTCTTTTTATGGAGTTTTCTTGATTTCATGAATCGAGTCACGGGTTTAAGAGATTGACCCAGGTAGAGTCAGTTTATTTTTTTAATCATTTTTTAATTGAATATATTTTTTTAATCAATTTCACCCTCTAACAACTCAATCTTTTTATTTATTTATTTAGTTTTTTTTTAAAAAAAATTCTCTTTCAATATTAAGTTATATAAGGATTGAGCTTCGTAATTGTTTTTTCAATTGATTTATATAGAGTTGTTTCGGTCTCATAAACTTATTTTTTTCTCGATTTCAAATTCATTTATAATCTATGCTAAACCTTAAAAAATATCATTAGTAAATATGAGCAAATAATTTCTTTTTTTTCTATAAAAAAATAGAACTTTTTATTTTCTACCATTGCTGTATATTAAATGCAAGATAAGAAAATGCAAGAGAAGGATAATGGCTATATACTCCATTAATTAATTGCTCACTTAAAATTAACTATAAAATAGAAAAGGAGGTTTTATTATACCTCTCATCACAAAGCATTATTTCACTATAATAATGCTTTGCTTTGTTTTTGTTTTTTTTTTCTTCATGAATATATATATTTTTAATTTTATCTTTTAATTATCTATAAACTAAAAAAAAAGGTTTTTAGTGTAACTTTCCTCGCAAAGCACTATTTATTGGAATACTGCTTTGTTTTTTTTTTTTACTTTAATTATTTTTTTATTAATTTTTTTATTTCATTCTTTTAATTCTCTATATATATTTTTTAATTTTTAATTTTAATTATTATATTTATTTTTTATTAAGTTATTACACTCACATGATACGAATTGTGAGTTTGATGGATTAATCTGACAAACTCAAGGTGTTTTTTTTCTTAATTAACTTTTCTTTTTCCTATCTCATCTTTAATATTGGGTTGCATAAGGTTTTACTGAATCCCTCATCAACAAAAATTATTAATTGAAATAGTATTTTGCTTTTTTTTTCTTTTCTGAATTTTTTAATCAATGTTTTTTTTTTAATTTTAACCTTTAATATTAGATTTTTTTATTGAATTATCACACCCTCATGACACAAGTCACGAGTTTGATGAATTAACCTGATTGACTTAGGTTTTATTTTCTTTTTCTTAATTATTTCATCTATTAATATTGAGTTAATTGAGAATTAGACTTCATGATTTATTTTGTGTACTTTTTATTATGTTATTTTAGCCTCGTGGCTTGAGAATAATGCTTAACCGATTAACCCAAGTTGGCTAGAGTTATTTTTTGTGTTATTTTTTAATTAATTTTTTTAATTTCATCATTCAACACTATGTTGGTTGGTAATTGAGCTTCATTACTATTTTGATATGTTTTATATGAGATATCTTGATCTCACAATCAAGGTCGCAAGTTTGGGTGTTTTAACCTCGGTTAAATCAAGTCGTTTATTTTATTTTATTTCTAAGGGGTTATTTTGGTCTCATGACCCTAGTTACATGTCATTCAACATTAGATTTTATTTTTATTAGGTTATCCTCGTCTCATGACCTAAATTACGAGTTTGGCTGGTTAACCCAATTGATTAAGTTTTTTTTTTTTATTAATTGACTATTTTTTCTAATTTTATCATTTAATATTGTGTTTGATTGTGAATTAAACTTCAAAATTTGTTTTGGTTTGCTTTTTATTAGGTTATCTTAGACCTCATGATCCGAGAATAATGCTCAATGGGTTAACCTAGGGTGACCTGACTTATTTTTTGTGTCATTTTTTTATTGAAACTTTTACAAATTTCATCGTCCAACATTAGGTCCGACATGAGTAATTAAGAATTGAGTTTCATAATTTGTTTTGATTTATTTTTTATGGGGTTATCTCAGTTCATGATCAAGTTGTGAATTTGACAGGTCAACCTAAGTTAAATCAAGTAATTTTTTATGATGTTATATTAGTTTGATAACTCGAGTAATGAGTTTAACGAATTGACTCGGGTAATTTTTATGTTGTTTTTTAATTGATTTTTTTTATTTCATCCTTTAACATTGGACTAATTGGGAATTGAAATTCATAATTTGTTTTGATTTGTTTTTCATCTGGTTATCTCGGTTTTATGACCAAGATCGCGAGTCTAACATGTTAACTCGGATTGTTTTTTTAGGTTTTTTTTAATTAGTTTTATTTTTCAATTTCATCTTTCAACATTGAGTTGATTGAAAATTAGACTTCATAATTTATTTTGATTTGTTTTCTATTAGGTTATTATAATCTCACAGCTCAAATTGTGGATTTTACATGTTAACTCACGTTGACCCAATTCAATCCAATATGTTAATATCTTAATATTAGAAAAAAGATGTTATCTTAAAATTAATTTTTTACAGGTCGTATGAGTTGTTTTTTATCCAATAAAATCAATCAGGTTATATGGGGTCAATTCTTACATGATTTAATTTTGTTCCACTAAAAAAATTATTAATAATATTTAAATATTTTTTTATATTTTAAAAAAATTTAATACAACCCGCATCATAACTAAAATCAATAATATAGATGAGTACTAAATAAAAGAAAATTTCTAAAACAATCCCACTTCTATCCGGTGTTACCCACGAAGCTGAAAATATTGTTGATGTAGGTCACCCCGTAAATAAATGGTTAATTTCCACGCGGCAAGTAAAAAAAGTTTCCTCATTGGATGAACCATCCACGTGATTGCGAGTCAACTTCTACCCCCGACAAGTGGCTTATAAGGTCTAAAAACAATGTCCGGAGACAATTTTAATTAAATTTGTCTCTCCTCCATGTAAACGCCAAATGAATTCAAAGAATTACAAACAAATCTTTCTTTGATATCTTGATACCATTTATTTTCTTTTAAATTGTGGCCCTACCTCCATTATTTTAAACACACACAAGAACATGCTTTTTATAAAGATTATGTACCTCGTAATTTTTTTTAATAATTATAATGTAACGTGGATAGTTTTTTTTCCCCTCCAATTATAAGGGTGTTTTCAAATCAATTTACAATTTCAATTGAAACTAAATACATATTAGACATTGATATAATGCATTTTAAAAAATTTAATAAAGTTTGGTGGAGAATTATCTCAAGATTTGAATTCATACAAAAATAGAGCAAAATTCCTTGGTCACAAACAACCTTTTAAAATTCATTAAGCATTTAAAAAGTGTTTTTAAATTTTTTTTAATTATTTTTTATGATTTTGAATCATTTTAATGTACTCATGTTAAAAATAAATTTCAAAAAAATTATAAAAAATATTATTTTAAAGTATTTTTAAATAAAAAATATTTTAAAAAATAATTTCTATCACAATTTCAAAAACTATCTATATAAATGCAAAAACTTTAGTTGAATATTTTGATTTTTAATAAATACATTTCTCAGACATTCTTGTTCCTCTTTTTATATTGGCACTGGTTATCCAACTTGAATTTGAACGGTTAGATTTGTTACTTAAGAGTGTTTCCAGACGCGCGTTTTAAAAAAATTTAAATTTTTTTTACTATAAATTAAATTTTTTTATTATAAATTAATTTTTTTTATGTTTTGGATCATTTTGATGTGTTAATTTTTAAAAATAATTTTTAAAAAATAAAAAAAATATCATTTTAATATATTTTAACATAAAAATAAATACTTTATTCAGGCTATTAAATTGTTTGATTGGCATACAAAATTCAATCCTTCACTGAAAGTTTCAGTATTTTACCTTCTTTTACGCAAAACTTTAGAAAACAAAGCACAGAAAGGCCTTTAAACAATTCTTTAGCCTTCGCCGCTTATCTTATTTACAAAGCATGCATGCTGCTCACTTGATGAAAGCTTGCAAAATAAAATAAACAGGGGCAAATGGTTGGCATAGTTTAGTTTAGAACGAGAAAAATTACAACCTTGTGTACCTGGTTTAGTGTGTGTGTGTATAATCTTAAGCATCATTATTTAGTTTTATTTTTAACAATTTACAAAATTAATATTATATACATAAATATGTAATCCTAATTTCTTTGTGCAATTATCTTAATTTGCTATCTACTAGTATAATGAAACATGTTCTAACAGGTCAATTTAGACACTATGGTTATAAACAGAGTTATTTTATTTAGACCATCAATATAATTTATCCTATCAAATTTAAATAACATGGCAAATCAACTTAGTTAGACCTAATCAATTTTTAATTTTTTTTATTAAAAAGATATTGTTTCAGTTTTTTTTTTCTTAAAAAAACTGTCTAAAATGATTTTTTTTAGAGAGATAAAAACAAAAAAATTAATAAATAGATTAACCTATCAAACTCAAACTCATGATTTAAACCTTTAACCGTGTCATGGTTAGGCCAGGTTTCAAAACACTGAAGTTTTTTCATATATATATTGATGAAAATTGAATGAAAGCTTTTCAACAGAGGCAGAAAAGAAAACAAAAAAGAATTAAACTTTTATAAAGACAACTAGATTATTGCAACCATCTACCTCCTTTTGTTTCGAATATTGAAATAAAATTGAAAGGAAAAACGATGGAGGTTAACCATTCAACTAGATTTGTGGTAAAAAGAAAAGAAAGATATGGATTCGAAGAATTAATTTAAGAAAGTAAGGATATGAGATATTGTTTCTATCACTTCTTGGATCCATCCCTCAATCCTTGCATGCCGAGAGTTCTTTCAATATGCTATATTGATTATTTATTTTCAAGCATTAATTTACATTAAACAAGGGAATTAAGGTGAACTGTTTTAAATTATCTCATGAGTAAATATCAATACTTATATATTTGATTTACCGTTAACATCTATAAATGTGAAAAAGAAATCGAATTTCTTATTTATTTAGTTCATTATGATATTACAATTCAATGACGTCTTTTAATTTCTCATAGTAGTCAACTTCAAAATCATTAGAAATCAATACCTTAATACAAATCTTAATGTTATATATTTTTCTACCCTGACCGTACTCTTCAATATAAAACACATGTCTATTTATAAAATACTCATTATAGCACTTCATTTTTCTTTCGGAATCTAAACTTAGTAAATTCAAAGTAACACTAGCATTCTCTTCCAATTGATAAACCCAATACATGAATTATAACTATTAACAGTTAATGAGAAATGTATAACAAAATTAAGTATCCCGAGTGATGAGAATAATTAAATAGCCCTTACAAGTATTCTAAACCACGTGAAAAATTATTCATTTTATAACCGAAAAATTTGAGTTTCAGTTAGCTGTGAGTTTTTGAACAGTAAAAATTGATGTGTTGCCAATAAAGAATTCAACAACCTATTAGTTTATGATAGTATAAGAGATAAATTTTTCAAAAGAAATGACATGTTAAGTATTATACTCATTGAATAAAAGGTCTCAGTTCATCGCAGTTAAATAACACATAATTATGTGCTTGCCTGAATTTTATTTCTATCAAACATCTTCCACTCGTAACATTTTTTAGGTGCGGGTCATTTAGGATGAGACAATATTGACAAGTTCCTGCCCGAAGACACTTCCCCACTGTCATCATGCCTTGGAACGCGGTTGATTCTTGTTCTTAAGTGAGGCTTGAAATAATATGATATAAATGTTGAGATCTCTTCAACAATATAAGCCTTGCATATCAAAACATCAACATGTGTCTTGGGTTTTACTTTACTCTTAAGATTGAACAAGTACTTGTATAAAATTAAATAAATGTTTTGAATTAAAAAAAAAGATGATAGAATTTTAATTACGATGCATGTATAATATCTAATCTCTTGAATGGATACATATATCTATATTGGGTCGGGCCTCCAACTTTTTTTTTCAAATTATAAATGTATAGGTAAATGCTCCATTGAGTTGTGGAGAAAATATCATTTTAAGTTTGTAGATTGTCTGGATGATATTTCTTTCAAGCCTCTCTATGTGTTGTGTTTGCAACTTGTTGGAGCATATATCTCTAAAGAAATGACTGATCTCCGTGAGTGCACCCCATATCTCCTTTGTTATAAATCCCGGTAAGATAATGGAATGAATGTTTACATAAATATATGACTGTCATGGCTCTTCATTCCATACAATCTGCAATCCTCTAAACTAACCAATTTAAAGCATGTCCATCAGTAAAACACAGACTCTTAAGCCATCGGTAGACAAGTAATTGTGCATTCTTGTCGAAGGCTAAACTTGCTTTGAGCTTTGTAATCCATGATCCATCATAAACCAACTCCATGTTTTTACAATGACAAAACATATATCCATTCTAGCCTTAATGTTATCCTTTGACTTCCCTTTCATGTTTATAACCATGTTAAAAATATTTTCAAACACGTTTTTTTCAATGTGCATGACATTAATGTTATGATGAAGAAGATTGGTCTTCCAATAAGAAAGTTTCCTGAAAATTCTTTGCTTTATTCAATTACAAGTTAAACCAAAACCAGGAAACTTCTGCTTACTAGATTGAAAACCAAACACAATGTCATCATATTAAGACACCACGTCATACAATTCTTCACTCGATAGTAATGACGGTGCAATATTTCTTTCAACTCTACCAACAAAGAAGTTATTTTTGTACTTGTGATCTACTGGTAAGAATTGTCGATGGCAATAAAAAAAGACGTTTTACCACCATTTGTTATTGTGAAGGCTTTGTTATTTTCTATAAAGTATGAACATGCTAATTTTTCATGTGTGATCCAACTAGAAATCATTAACAATCGATAGCAAAGTTGTCTTTATCTGAAAATTATGTTTCCTCGATACATCATAAGTAAAAACCTCGCATGTTTACAACTGTTTCAACTCATCAATCAACAATCATAGACAAACATCTATATTTTAACCCGAACTATTAGGACCGGGTATGACCATAAGTAAAAACATAAACTCCAGCTTTATACCTATCTCCAATGGCAAGTTGTAAATCGTAAGTATTGTCAGCTAATAAGAATAGGAAGCATCAAATGACTCGAATGGATTGAACCTGTCTGTACATAACCCAAGACACACGTTTCTTGATTCCACTGAAAACCAATGATGCAACCTATTAAAATGTTTCCAAACTTCATCATCAGAAGGGTACACCATCACTCCATCCACCATATCATGTGAATGATGTCATATTATGCGTTCAACAATCTTTGAAGATATGAATAACCTTTGTAGTCTATGTGTGATTGGGAAGTATCTAATTTTTCTATGTACAACAAGAATCCTTCTCCTGCTAGTTTTGGGTTTATAACAAGTATGCCTAAATGTTCTACACTCAGTCAACTCTGTATTTTTAAGGTAGTACAACATGCAGAAGTTTAGACACATGTTATTTTTTTGGTATCCTAGGTCAAGGGGTTTCATCGTAGATATAGCAGTATAAAAGTTCTCTTTTAGCTTATTCCTTTAAGGTAAAATACTTTTCTCTCATTCCACAATTCTATCATAACCAGTCTTGCTTAACTTATGATTTGACTTGATGATGAACACTTATGCAATGATTAATAATTTACTGTGATTTGGCACCCATCCTATAATGGTTCGTCAAAATATTTTAAAAGATCAAAAACATGGAAGAGTCTACATTAGGTTCTTTATTTGCGATTGGATATTCATTGGCACGACCCTGATTCATTCTCATCGTATTCATAGTCATATTCCTATAAGGATTACGATTGTCATCTACAACTTCATGCACGTTTCTAGAACTAGAAATTGACATAGTCATCATTTCTACTATGGTTTTGTAAGGAACATATGGTTCTCTATGTGCAAACCAACACAAATATTTCTCCATGAACGTTTTTTTGTAGAAGATGTATCGTTACAACATCTAAATCAAGAAACTTTTTATTTTCACACCTCTTATATGAACATCTAATACCGGCATACCGTCTCCACTAATATTTCAAGGATTAAATAGTGTGTGATTAATAAACCCTGAATTCCATTATAATAATCCATCTTAATCAACCATTTAGGTGAATCTCGATACATCCATGAACAATCATTCATTACTTATATCAAATTAAACTTATATAAAATATTGATGACAACATGTATTAATGAATTATGTAAACTAAATAAATTAGTTAACATTGATTTAACTCAAACTTATTCAATATATTTGAATAATACTTTTAATTCATTATCAATTTTTCATATAAATTCAAATTTCTATATATTTACCAAATTCCTGAACTCAATAATAAAATTGAAAAAATATAAAACATACTCGTTAAATAAGTCATTATTTATTTTATCATAAAAGACCTAAGTCACAAATTTAAAATAAATTTTAACAATTTACAAACAAATATAATTTTACAAAATCTCAAACAAACCCTAACATTTATAAATCATACATTTATACAACAAACTTCTATGAAAAAAAGTTATAAAATAAGTAAACATTCAAACAAAATACATATATTACAAAAATATACAATAAAAATTAACATTTTAAAATTGAGTTCAAATAAAAAATTGGTAGTTTTGCTTACTTGAAGTGGAGAATCCTCAATAAAATTTGAACCAAAACAAAAATGCTAACAAACTAAGTATTGGGGTGACCGAATTTATGGTGAGAGGTTGATTTGTGATAAAATTAGGAGGGCAGGGGGTGCTATTTGTTTGTTGCAGAGCTGGGATGAAAAAGAACAAATGGGAGATTGGGAGAGTAGGGTCGCTCTCTAGATCATAAATTAAATATTATAGATAGATTTACTGATGAACTTCACCAACAAGTTAATTTTGTCGGTCATTATATCTGTCAAAATAACATGTCATTGTATTTTGTTTTTTTATTGGTTTTTTCTATTGTAATTCTCTCGATATATATTGATGAAATATTTTTATCGGTGCTTACCAATTGATAAAGTGAAAGAATATAGCGTGGGTAAAGTTCAATGTAATCTACTGACAAAATTTTTCTGTTGATGTTTTTGTTTGTATTTATCAATTTTCTGGTAGTGTTATTTATGTTAATCTTTTTTTAAAATTTTATTTCTGTCTATATTTTATTTTTTTATAGAGTAAATAATGAAAAATATTTTCAGAATACTTTAAAATTTCTCAATTAAGCTTAATTTATTTACAAATTCATAAATTAATCTAAATTTCTAAGATTGATAGACCCACGGTATCAAAGGGGTGTCATCTAATCACTCGCACGGGGCGTCTTGAAAGAGCAAAATGAAGGTGAATTCTTTTTGCT
>Ga0325414_1009851_pt1 | contig 10035 bp, 8 predicted proteins | sample PopdelMetagenome_8_FD_206183 | JGI IMG/M metagenome (GOLD analysis project Ga0325414, IMG submission 206183) | Populus deltoides microbial communities from Bellville, Georgia, United States - Leaf-PdKOR-R3 | ecosystem: Host-associated > Plants > Phyllosphere > Phylloplane/Leaf | place: USA...
AGATTATTCATATTCTATTTTAGTGTGTTTGGCAGTGTGGTTGCGGTTGCTTTTTAAATAGCTTTTCGTGCCAAAATACATGCTAATGATATTTTTTTATTTTTTAAAAATCATTTTTGACATCAGCACATCAAAATGATTTGAAAACACTAAAAACATATTAATTTGAAGTTAATAAAAAAATAAAAAATTTTCAAATTTTATTAAAAGCGCTTTTGAAACGCAGAAATAAACAGGCCCACACTGAGAGACATCATTAGTGGCGTTTCTCAAAAGATATTATATTCTTTTTAATATTTTAAATACTTTTCATAAACTTGATTAAAAAGCTGTGAGATTATAACCCTGGGTCCATGAAAATGTTACTTTCAAATCTGTCCTGGTGCTGGTGATTAAAATGATTGAATAATTGGCTGATTTTCATGTGATGGACCCACTCGATTTTCAAAATACAGATGAACCAGGACATGAATTTAAAACATTTAAAATAAAATTTGATCGGAGATCAGGACTCATGGGTTTTACTTCCAGTCTTAGCCTTCGAACAATCCCTCTGCGAGCTTGCAGCCAGGTCCCTGGTCTTGTGAAAGTAATAGGAGACGGCGGAATTATTATATGAAAAATAAAACTCTTCATATATTTAATATTTTTTCAAGAATTAGAGGATAAAATCTCAATATAGAATTATTGCGATGTGTATATATATGTGTGTGTGTGTGTTTTAACAAGAAATTTAATCAAGATTTAGGATGAACAACATAATAATTAATCAGAGGATTTGGAAGGGAAAAAAAATACAAGATGAGCAACTTTAAGAAAATTACACAATGAAAGGTTTTCTAAAGTAAATTGTGTTATAAATAAATAAATAGTTGCTGTACATCAAAACCCTAATTCTTGTAAAAAGGTCCCACGCTTTTTCTCTCCATGATATATTTCAATCAATCATATTTATTATGCTCAAAGTCTTTATTAGTCGAGGAAAGAAATATTTCAAACTTTTGATTAGTGTTAATCAACTAGGTTCTAAATTTATTTTTTGAATATCACTAGTTTGAGTTTTACAAATTTCAGGCCAATTGAAGACTTACATGATCGTTAATTTCAGGACCCGTGAGATTAGTCAAGGTACGTGTAAGCTGGTTCAGATACCCACATTAATAATTAACTAATCAGGTTCTAAATTTATTTTTTGAATATCACCAGTTTGAGTTTCACAAATCTCAAGCTAACTGGAGACTTACATGATCGTTAATTTCAGGACCCTTGAGATTAGTCAAGGTATGTGTAAGCTGGTTTAGATACCCATATTAATAATAATAAAAAAAATATTTCAAGGCATTAAATTGAAATTTAATTTCCAGTTTAGATTATGCTATAAAAAAAATAAAATGTAAAGTCCAAGCATATCGGTTTGAAAACCAAAAGATTAGAAGCGAAATCATATAACAATTATTTTTATTAAAATAATATTATTCTAGTTAAAAATAATTCTTAGTATTAACTTGACTTAATTTTAACATGGTTAGAGAGTTAGCCAAAATTTACTTAGTTTAATTTATTTTTAAGTTTAATATAAAAGTCGATCCGAGTTAATACTTTATTGGTGAGTCATATACGTGGGAAATTACTTGGAGTTAACAAGGCAATTGCCTTCCAAGTTTCGAGTCATTTCTGGAATTTCAAATTCAATGATGCCGTCCATTCAAATGGTTAAATTTCTCAGCAACTACAGCCCCAGATACCATCTTTAACTTTCCTACTATTATTTTTCAAATTCAATCTTTAACCCGTAAAACCAACCACTTTTAAATTTGGAAAGACATAATTTAATTAGTCAAGTTCTAAATTTGTTCTTTAAAGATCACCAATTCAAGTTTCATAAATCTCTAGGTCACTGGAGGGTTACATGATCGTTAACTTAAAAACTCATAGAATTAGTTGAGGTGCACACAAGTTAACCCATACACCCATGTTAATAATTAAAAATAAAAAGAAAAAACAATTTTTCAAACTATGTACTGCACTAGTCACATACCCACAAAACCCAGACTTAATGGCATCAAAGTAAATTAACCTCATCTCAAATCCTATTCTAGTCCTCAAAAATCCTTTCAAACGATCGTGATAATATTTAGGGTTTAATTGAGAGTGTGGTTACGGTTAATTTTTAAAGTGTTTTTTATTTAAAAATATATCAAAATAATATTTTTTTATTTTTAAAAAATTATTTTTAAAATCAGCTTATCAAAATGATTTAAAAAAAATATTAATTTAAAATAAAAAGCAAATAAAATTTTTTTAAGTTTTTTGAAAAACACTTTAAAAATTTTAAAAACAAATAGAAATTAATTGTTTTTTTAGAAAAAGGTTCTTAAGGATTATAAGAGTAATAGTATTCAGTTGCAGACTACAGGTAGAAACATAGTTTATCAATGATTTACAGGGATCAGAATGCAGAGCGTGATTTATAGTGAAGTTACGGTAATTTTCAAATAATTTTTTATATCAAAATATTTGTTAATAATTTTTTTTATTTTTTAAAAATTATTTTTAATATTAATACATTAAAAAAATTCAAAATATACAAATCATATTAAATTTTAATAAAATAAAAAATTTAAATTTTTTAAAAACACGGGTTAAAGTGCGTTCTCAAAAACTTCCGTAGTTTGGTTAAGCTAAACGCGCTTTAAAAACGCGTTATTAAAGAAACGGATATATATATAAAGAGAGAGGCAGACTCGATAAACAACATAGACGACACGACGGGGACCACAACACAAAACGTATCAAACATGCACTTACTCTTAACTTTATTTACAGTTTACCATTTTTTTATTTATTATTATTATAAAATAATCAGACTTGTTTCTCTCTTCTCCTCTCCTTGCTTATTTTCCGTGTTTTTCTTGTGAAAAAAACGTATAGTTGCTGCTAATTTACAGCTCCGTTTACTACTGGCGCAGTATAATGGGGAATTGCTTCTCTGACGTTGCCGGCGGTAGGGCTGCAGTTGGCGGCAGCGCCGCTGCCGCTTCTGCCGCAGCTGGAAACGACGCAGTAGATCATTTTCTTAAGTCTCGTGGCTTGTACGGCTCTCAGATCGAGGTCAGTCGTTGATTCTCTCGCTTGCTTCACTACAGCAAATAAATTTGATTTAGAATTATTAACCGTTGAAAATCAAGTTGTGTAATGTTATGTGTAGCATTGTTTAGTTAGATTAGATGAAATTCTGAAGTGACTCTTTTTTCCAGCTTTTAACAGTTTTTAGCCAGTAATTAATTAGTGTTGTTAAGATGCTAAATTTTCTGATTAAATAGAAGCTATCACCTGAAGCAGAGTTGGTTGATTATTAATTAGGTTTTTTTTTTGTTGAATTTTAGCCAGTAAGTATTAGACATTTGGCAACAAAATGGAATGATAGATTGTTTTATATATATAGTGTATTTTCATGTGTAGGTTGCTCTTTTCGCACTTCGTATTGATTTTGTGTTCTGAAAACAAATATCTGTGCAGTTATCGTTTTCTGCTACCAACATGCGTGACCGGGATGTGCTTTCAAAGGTTTGTGGTTTTTTGTTTTTTTATGCAATTTGATTAAGAATTAATAGTTGAAGAGTGGCAACTTATTGAAGTCATGTGTTAATCTTGTATAAGTTGGCCATGTAGCTTCCAACTTGTTATATGTGGTATAAGAAAATTTCCTCATTTTTTTCTGATTAAAATAACTTCATTAAAGATGATTTTGATTGCCTTGAGTTCTCAAATGACTAGCCTAAAGCTGGGGGTTGACTGACTATAAGGACACTGCTAGAAAACAGTGATTGAACTTCCAATCATGGGATCAGAGGGGCATGTTTAGTGGCTTTAGATATTTTTAGGCTCTTGTTCAATAGCCTGATATTTTTAATCATTTCAGATTTGTTTGTATGTTCTGTTTCTTACCATTTGAGTTTTATCTGCTTTAGAGTGACCCTATGTTGGTTGGTTATACCAAAGGAAGAGATGGAACACTTACTGAAGCTTTTCGCACAGAAGTAGTTCTTAATTCATTAAATCCAACATGGATTGCAAAACACACTATTACATTCCAGTTTGAAGTTGTTCAGACGTTGGTGTAAGTTTTTCTGCCTGTATCTCTATATTTTCCTCAACCAAATATGAGTTTTAATGGTTTCACTCTATTTTAATCTGTGTAATTTACCACAGGTTTCGCGCATATGACGTTGACACTCAATTTCACAACATAGATGTAAAGGTAACCCTTTAATAGTCATGTATACTTCTTCCTTTGTTTCTGCTCTTCGTTTAGGAAGAAATTGGTTTAACCGTGACTTTGTTATTTGTAGTTTATTATAAAGAAATCTCCCTAACAAAGTTAATTCTCTTTGCAAGATCAGTATGTTTGGTCAATAATAACTCTCTGTCTAGAGCAACATGTTAAATGTTTCACCATTCATGCTATTCTTACCGAAGTCTTGGTTGGAATTTGCAAGACCAAGTGTAAAGGATCAATTTAATTAAAAAGATGGATGGTCAAATAATTATGGTTTTGATAACGTTGAAAATGTACCACACAACTCAAATGAGAACAAGGAAAAGAAATCCACAATTGCATAACTTAAAAATAGGGTTCCATAAACCACCCATCCTTAATGCTACTTTTGTTTTTGGTTTAGGGCATCAGGAGACTGATGAAGCCATGGGCTTCATAATCAAAGTAAACCTTTTAAACTTCTGTCCTCTCATCCCTGACTTTGACCTTCAAATCTCCAAGTTTAAGCACTGAACGGCCTCCTTAAGGGACATGCTCTTATCCTTGTCGATATTTTATTATAGGGACTAATTTGGAGGTGGATAATATGCTTCTAGGTACAGTAAACGACAGTGACACTATATTCCAAAAATGTTTTTAATAAATTTTCAAGAGATACACTCATTGAATTTGAGATGAAATTGGATAGCTAATTACAGTTAAACTAGAGACACTCCTTTGCACCCTCCCCGTTGAGGATAAAATACAAAAATCTCTATAGGTACTTAATTTGATTTGAATTTAAACTGGAAAAAAAAATGGAATTAATGGTTGTTCATATTTAGCCCTCAATTCAATAATTAACTTTTCCTCAGTCTGTTAAAGATGCAAGAAAGCTATTGATTAACTGTTCCAAATACACAATGAAGCACCAAGTGAGAATAATCTTAGGATAAAATTTTCTGTTAACCATGTGGCATTTTTTCTTTATTATGTTTTTGGTAGTGGGGTGAGTGGGGGTTGTTAATTTAGTTATGCCCCATATTTATGGCTGATGATGTATTTCTGTGCAAACGGGGGAGAGAAACTTGTGTTCATAATAGATTTGCACTGACTACATTTGAGCAAATTGCTGCCTGTTTCCCTGGGCTTTAGCTTTCCATATCAAATGTGTTTGCTGGTTATTTGTAAGATGCACGTAAATGATCACCCATTACATGGATATAGTTCAGTGTTCAGAAAATTGTTTTCAAGAAACAGTGCAGAAATCACAAGTTATTGTCATTGGAATGAATGGAAGCATGCCCTTTCTATAATTAGTGATTCAACAAATGCAGATGCTTAAGCTAGAGGAGCAACAATTTCTTGGTGAAGCATCTTGTGTATTATCTGAGGTATGATTAGAGTGCCACTCTTCTTCACTTCTTTCTTTATAAATAACAAAGAATGGGAATCTCATTATTTTACGTCTAAAGGAGGGAATCCTTCTTAATCTATTCTAGTGAGAGAGACCTTATAGTAACTACGATGAAAGCTGAGAGCTAAATTAATATCAAATATGTTTTGTTCTCAGTAAGAGAGATACACGTGTAAAAATTGAATGACCTTAGTAACTTGTTTGAAGTTGAAATTTTAATTACTGAACCAGTCTCGTTTCTGTTGGTGCAGGTTGTGACCAGGCCAAGCAGGTCATTGACTTTAGATCTTGTATACAGAGAAGATCCTACGATACCAGGCAATCCACGGCGCTGTGGACAGCTTATTGTACATGCCGAGGAATGCATTAGCTCAAAGACGACAACAGAAATGATATTAAAGTGCTCAAATTTGGAACAAAAGGATCTGTTCTCAAGAAGTGTATGAGCTAATCTTATTTCTTGTTCTTTTGTTAGACTTTTCACGAGTAACATAAATAATGGTTTTGTTTTATATTTGCAGGACCCTTTTTTGTTAATATCAAAAATTGTTGAGGCTGGGCTCCCCATACCTGTGTGTAAAACAGAAGTCCTAAAAAACGAAAACCACCCAATATGGAAACCAGTCTTTTTGAGCATTCAACAAGTTGGAAGCAAGGTTACAGCAAGTTCCTTGAGCTGTCCAAGTTTTTTCTCTCCTTAATTTGAGTTCAATACCCACTATGGCCTTCCAGGGCAATGTTACCTTTCTAATTGAAACTGCAGGAAAATCCATTAATGATCGAGTGCTTTAACTTCAATAGCAGTGGCAAGCATGATTTAATTGGGTAAACGGTGATCTCTTTTTCTTCTGTTTTTATTTTTTACCTTACCTCCATACACTGACATGATGATAGATCTTCTTCATTGTTGATTTATCAGAAAAGTTCAAAAATCATTAGCTGAGTTGGAAAAGCTTCATTCTAGTGGTGAAGGAGAGCATTTATTTTTACCCACTACCGTTGGGCATAACTATCAGAATAAGGTCTCTGCTTATTTCAATCATAAATCTTTCTGTATTTTTTGTTGCATGCCTAATTTGCATATTTTAATGCAGGTATTAAAGAGCCAGATATTTGTAGAAAATTTTTCCCAAAGTAGTCGACACACTTTTCTGGATTACTTGACCGGGGGATGTGAACTGAACTTCATGGTGGCAATTGATTTCACGGGTAAATGTTTATGAAATTGAATGTTTGCTGCAACTGCGCTTTTTTTTCTCTCCCTATGAATCAAACTCCCTTTCTTCAATAACATTTGGAGTGTAATCCAAATTATAAATGTTTTTGGTTTGATGACCTGGTTTGTGATTCCATGTCAATTTTTTTTCTTGTTCTTGAATATTGTATATCCTTGTTCTCATTCCAGTTCAGTCAGTTTCTTTGACATTTTCTCTCAACTTTGATCTATAACTACAGGCGGCACAATGTTTTTAACCAACTACAGAACTTATGATGATCTGTAGGAATTTTTATTTGACCTAGAGACCTGGAAAAAAAGAGCTAAATTTATCTCTGATTCAAAGTATGTCTGAACAATTTGAGGTTTTGTAATATGATAAATCATAAGGGGCTAAAGCTTTTTAGCTGGAAGCAGAGTCATGTTTTGGGGTGTTTATCGCATTTATGATAATTTACCTCCACATTTATTCTTGTGGTCATCTCACTCCCACTCATTATGTAAGATGTTTCCATCTAAACAATTGTTCATAAAAATGAATAAATAGTTTGTAAAAATGATTAAATAACTTTGTAATTTATATGTTTTAGTCACCCTAACATATTCTTCTTCTGCCTTTGATTTTTCATATTACAGCTTCTAATGGAAATCCCCGCCTCCCTGATTCCTTGCATTATCTTGATCCTTCTGGACGGCTAAATGCATACCAAAGAGTAAGAAAATTGCTCCCTTCTATTTTATTTATTCATTACCTTTTACCTTCTTTATACAACATACATATATCACTAAATTGGCCAATTTGTTTTCCAGGCAATCATAGAGGTCGGGGAGGTGTTGCAGTTTTATGATTCAGATAAGCGCTTTCCAGCCTGGGGATTTGGAGCACGACCAATTGATGGTCCAGTCTCACATTGTTTTAACTTGAACGGAAGCAATAATCACTGTGAGGTGAAATACCTGGAAATCATTCACTTGCCTTTATTGCCTCAGCAGTCAAATGTTCCTTCTTATAATGCCCGTGTTTTAAGAGCATTTCTCTCTTCCAGGTTGATGGTGTCCAGGGAATTATGATAGCATATACCAGTGCTCTCTATAATGTTTCTCTGGCAGGGCCAACACTTTTTGGACCTGTGATCAGCAATGCTGCACTAATTGCTAGCCAGTCTCTTGCAAATGGAGGAAGAAAATATTTTGTTTTGTTAATAATTACAGTAAGAATGAGATAGAAAATCAAGCTGATCTTTCTTTGCACTGTTAATTTTGTCTTTGGTAAATGCGCTTACCAGTTCTATCACCAATTTCACGGTTTAGCACCTTTTGTTTTTCATTTCGAGGCGTTCTTTTCAGCACTAGCCTTTTCCGATTCTGTAATGTAATATGTTTTTCCTAATGGATTTATCATGTTCTCGGGAAAACAAAACTTTCATGTTTAATTCCTTTCACCTTCTTGTGCACTGAAACGTGACTGTCTCAGGATGGAGTTGTAACTGATCTCCAAGAAACCAAAGATGCCATAGTGAAAGCATCTGACCTACCTCTATCAATCCTCATTGTTGGAGTTGGGGGAGCTGACTTTAAAGAAATGGAGGTATCTTTTTTCACATCAAGACCTCTCTGTAGTGGAAATATACCATTGTATAAACCTCAATTATTTTATGGCTGCCTCCAATTATCTGAAGTTCAATTGCTTCCCAGATTTTAGATGCTGATAAAGGAGATAGACTAGAAAGTTCAACTGGACGTGTAGCTTCGCGTGATATAGTCCAGTTTATACCATTACGAGATGTACAAGGTAAGTGTATATCTAGCAAATCAATTTGGGATGGAAGCTTCAATGATTTCTTAAATTTTATTTTTTTTATTTTTAACATGCATGATATTTGCAGGTGGAGAGATTTCTGTTGTTCAAGAACTTCTGGCAGAACTACCAACCCAATTTTTATCCTACATGCGATCGAGAAATATCCAACCAAACATTTGATTATGTAAAAAGAAGTGTACATACAATTTTCTGTCTGTGGATTCATGCTAAGAGTTTTCCTTTGTAGGCCATGGTGCCAAATGCGCAATGTTTCTTAGGTGATTGGGCCCTGGTCATCCTCTGCTAGAAGAGGTTAGAAGTGCGTTCTCAATTTGAACAATGATTCATCAACAGAAACCTCATGCTGAACAGCAAAGGAGGGCTCTCAATTTGAATTAGTGTACATACAATTCTTCGTCACGTTCATATTGGCCGGACAGGTTCTACGTTTATGCCGAGATTGAAATAGTGGCTTTTGATGGCTTTGAAACATGCTTGGGGAGGATCCATAATGAAGATCTTTTCATGGATTCAACCATACGAGGAGAGAACTGATACATTGGAACCATCTAGCCCTGTTTATGCAGGCGGGAGGGAGAACCTAGGGGCCAAGTGCATGATCTTGCAAAGCTTGAAGACCATGCAAGGAACAAAGTCGTGATTGTAACGTCCATATTCATTGTTCTGAGATGATTGTATTCAAACGACTTTGTGATTCAAGACGGACTGGATAAAAGTCGAGTAACACTCTTTAGGTGTGTTGGTGCTCTATGTTATGTTTCCTAAAAATTAATTTGTTTGACAAGATTTTGTAATTGCTGAAGAACTGCATGTTGTTTTCCTTTGCTCAAAATTTAAGTTTATAGTATTGATTGCTTTTAAAAAATATATTTTTTTTTTTTGAAAATATATCAAAATATTTTCTTCTAGTGTCGAGTAACACTCTTCTTCTTCTTCTAGCTCCTTGAGGCTTGTTTTTCCTTTGCCTTCTGAATCTTCAGAACTTTCTTCACAATCTTTTGCTCCTCCACCAAGAAAGCCCGGATAATCCTACACGCACACCGAGAACAGTTAGAGCTGGTTTTCATCACTTTGATAGAAGCATAAAACAGGAACCTGTCAAGGTGACGTACCTCTCCCTAACAGCACTTCCAGACAAGACTCCGCCATAATCACGGTTAACAGTCCTGCGATTCCTGGACAATCCAGACCTCTTGTATTCAGCAGGTCTCAGGTGAGGAATCTGCAAAGCAGTAAGAAATTATTTTTTACTGGGTAATCCTTAACAACATGCAGGAAACCATCACCCGTTCACATATTAATGAAAACCTTGTATCAAATAA
>Ga0325414_1009852_pt1 | contig 10035 bp, 5 predicted proteins | sample PopdelMetagenome_8_FD_206183 | JGI IMG/M metagenome (GOLD analysis project Ga0325414, IMG submission 206183) | Populus deltoides microbial communities from Bellville, Georgia, United States - Leaf-PdKOR-R3 | ecosystem: Host-associated > Plants > Phyllosphere > Phylloplane/Leaf | place: USA...
TAAGGACAGGGATTTTCAAAACGAAATCAAAAGAATAATAGTAAATATTTGCATTTCCACTTCGCTTGTTTAAAGAATCTTATTATAAAAAAAAACATTTTCACTGTATAATAATTTTATATGATTCTGTTATACATGCATCGATCCACGAGCGGGAGAGAAAAGTTTTTATTGCAGGTCATCTGGGAAAGAAATATTCAAAATTGCAGTCCACTATTTTTTTTTGTTAGGTAGTGCTTGGGGATTTGGTATAACATGTTTTTTAAAAAAATATTTTTTAAAAAATATATTAAAATATTTTTTTTATAATATCAGTATATCAAAATCATCAAGAATCATTAAGAAAATATTAATTTAAAACTAAAAAATTAAAAATAAAAAAAATACATGGTTCAACCATCCTTTCAAATATTTTTAATTAGTTAAGGAAAGTTTTTAACGCTTAAGCAATGTTTATTGTTCCTTTTGTTTTCTTAGTACTTGTTTGGGAATAATCATGCTTGAAAATTTGAATGATTTTTTTGTTTTAAATTAATTTTTTTATTATTATTTTTGGATAGTTTTGATATTAAAATAAATGTTATAAAATAAAAGGTTATATATAATTTTAATTTATTTTTAACAATAAAAAATTAAAAAAAAAAAACATTTACTACACTCTAAACATCTACTTGGTAAAATAAAAAACGAGGTTGATTCACTGAACTAACAATGGCTTGTCGTGCAAGCACAAGGAGGGGAGCCCTCGAGCAAGATTGTTCGAGACACAAACGGGAGACACCGTCAAAGGGAAGGATCTCCGAACAGTAACACTTCATGATTAGAAGTCAAGGGGGAACGTTAGTTAAGAAGTAATATAAGTTTTTCATGTGTAACAATCATGTGATCTTCTCGAAGGCAACAGCAGTTCGGTAAGATACGCCGAAGGGTCAGTGCCACCGTTCTTTCCAAGAAACCCAGTCACTCAATTGATGGTGCACAGTTTTTTTATTAAAAACAAAATTAATTAATCTGTGGGCTTTTGGGCCACATGCCCAAACGTCTGTGTCTTGGCCCAAATAGAACCACCTAAGTTGTCTAGGTTCGGCCTAACGGACTGCATCTTCTTTTTTATTTTTCGAGTTTCGAGCGGCTATAAAGCATTGTCTCGCTTTGCTTTGCCCATCCGAATAATGTTTCTTCTTTAATGATTAATTGATATATTTTACAAGATGATATTCTGACGCACTGCAGTGAGTTTATAAAATAAATATATTTAATAGTGTTATAATTATAAATCAGTATTAGATAAATAATAGAAATTAAAAATATAATGGAGCAAATATTTCATGACGGAAAAAAAAATTGTGTTGGTGATCAAAAACTTAGAGACTGAACAAAATGATTTGCAACAATCTACAGTGTTTTGTGAGGAAAAATACAGTGTTTTCATCACATGATTTAGCTTTTCAGTTAATAAAAAAAAATTACAAAGCTAAATTCTCTACCAACTTAATATTAAAAAAAAAACCAACAAAGATAATTTTGGAATGAAAAAAACCCATGAGAAAAAATCTTACAGCAATTGACAATGTTTTGTGAAGAAAACTATAGCACTTTTCCCAATAAAATAAAATAAAAAACCATTTAGAGAAATATTATAGCAATCCACAGTGTTTTGTGAGAACAACTACTACGCTTTTCTCATATGATTTAGCTTTATTGTAATTATAATTCTTAACCAACTCAATATTAAAAAAAAATTGACAAAAATAATTTTGAAAAAAATCAAAAAAAATTACATGGGAAAACACCGCCACAATTCACAGTGTTTTAAAGAAAAAAATTACAAAGCTAAATTTTTAATCAGCTCAATATTAAAAAAAAATCGACAGAGACAATTTTAGAGAAAAAAAACAAAACAAACACCAAAAAAAAGGAAAAAATCATGTTGGAAACACTGTAGCAATTCACTGTGTTTTGTGACGAAAGTCACAGTGCTTCCCCACATAATTTAGCCTTATTTTATAATTACTTGTAATTGTAATTCACAAACAACTAAATATTAAAAAAATAAAATTAAAAACGATAATTTGAAAAAAATTATAACAAAAAAAACCATGTGGAGAGACACTATAGCAATCCACAATATTTTATGAGCAAAGCTACAATACTTTCCTCACATGATTAAGCTTTATTACAAAGTTAAATTTTAACCTACTCAATATTAAAAAAAATCGACGAAGATAATTTTGAAAAAAAATATTAAAAAAAAACACAAAAGAAACTTGAAAAAAACGATGTGAGGAAAAACTGTATCAATACATAGTGTTTTGTGAGGAAAATATTGTATTTACTTGTAATTGTCATTCTTAACCAGCTTAATATTTAAAAAATAAAATTGACAAAGATAATTTTAGGGAAAAACATAACAAAAACAGAAAAAAATCATGTGGGACAAAACATTGTGGCAATCAACAGTAATTTTTGATGAAAGTTACAGTACTTTCCTCACATATTGTAACTGTAATTTTTAACCAGCTTCATATTAAAAAAATAAAATAAAATAAAAGGATAATTTCAGAGAAAATCATAAAAAAAACCACGCGGAGAATTACAAAACTCAATCAGCTCAATATTAAAGAAAAAAAATATTACAAAATTAAACTATCAATCAGCTCAATATTAAAAAAAAAATCGACAAATATAATTTTGAAAAATATAGAAATAAAATAGAAAAATTAGGTGAAAAAATATCGTAACAATCCACGGTATTTTAAAGAAAAAAATTATAAAGCAAAAATTTTAACCAGATCAATATTTAAAAAGTAAAATCAACAAAATAAATTTTTTTAAAAAAAGAAAAAATAAATGAAAAAATAAAAAAGTTGAAAAAATCAAGTAATTTTGAAACAAAAAAAATTTAAAAAAAATAATAAAAAAAAAAGAGAAAAACATTGTAAATTACTGTTGTAATTCACAGTGCTTTGTGTGCGGGGAATAATTCCCCCCGCATCTTCTAGATAGTGTTATAATAATTATTTATAAATACAAAATTTTAGTTAGCACCACTTTTCTTAGCCGATTTATCAACGTTACAAACATAAATCATTTTCTACCTGACTCGAGCTTTTTTTTTTCCCTTGACCAATGAGTATTTCTCGCATTGATTCTTATCAACTTGTCTACTAATAATAATATTATACACTATCTAATGATTAATATCTATATTTTTTTATCAATAAATATTAAATAGTAACATTATTTTTCAACTAAAATCTATAAATATCTTGAAGTGAGCTGAAATAAATAAAATCTATAAATATCTTGATTAATAAAAACAAGTTTTTTGGATCATAAATTTCTACTCAATATTTTTCTATATTTTCTCTAACTTTCTCTTATGTTAAAAAGACTTTGTTTGGGGTTACAAGACCATAATTTCTCTTACATTACACCTACTTCTATTTTTTAATTATATTATTTCTTATATATATTTATTGATTTAAACATTGAAAAATTTATCGTTACACAAAAGATTTGTTTTTTATTTGGATGCTCAAATCCAAACACAAGTCTAACATGAATTCTGAAGCAAAACAATTTATTAAAAACATAGTTATTTTTAAGAGGCATTGGTTGGGCTTCCAGGCCCATGCATGTTTGGGCTTTTTGATTATTGGCCAATCATATGAGTTTGACTCTTTTTTTAATTTTAATTATTTTTTATTTTTAATTGATATCCTTTTCCATTTTTTTTAAATTTTATTTTTTATTGCAGGTCATCTGGGAAAGAAATGTTCAAAACTGCACAGTCCACTATTTTTTTTGTTAGGTAGTGCTTGGGGATTTGGTATAAGATGTTTTAATAAAAAATAATAGAATGTTAATGTTTTGTTATATTTTTTTAAAATTAAGTTAATCCTTTTAACTCATAATCTCTCGGATAAATCTCATACAGGACTTAATAATAATGACATGGGATGAATGATTTTAATTAATTTTTAGTATAATGCATTTGGACTTAATCTCATATGGGATTTAATATATATATATATATATATATATATATATATATATATATATATATATATATATATATTTCAGAAACAAACAAACAAACAAACATACTAAAAGAAGCTTAATGAAATTGTGTATTATGCTTTAAGAAGTGATTTGTTTAAGCATCTAATCAAAAAAAAATTAAGAAATGACACAAGCATTAGGATCCTCCTCGACACTTCTGACGTGATAATGCGTGGTCAAATAAGGATTATAGGCCTGATAAGCCTTCACCAACTCAGCCACTGCATCTTTATCTTTCTTATCGTCTTCTGGCTTCTTGGGCTCTTCTTTCTTCTTTTCAGGCTCTTTTGCTGGTCCTACTGAGATTATGTCTGTGTGGCAAATCTTTCTCAACTTGCCCACTATGCAAACTGCATCGATGTCCCCAACCACCGTCAATTTCTTGTCCTTCATGTCCATGGATATTGAATCCACCCCTGCAAATTTCCATCCCAAAACACTTAATTTACAAAAAAATAATAATAATCATAGACACTTCAATAATATTAGTGATTTATAATTTAATGATCATAAAAAAAAAATCAATACCTGGAAGACCAGAGACTATACGCATAGCCTTTTTCTTGTCTTTGTCATCGTGTAAGTCCAATTTCAGCACAGCTTTCTGCAACAAATTACAAGTTCATGTTAATTCTCTTATATAATCAAGAAACTAGAAGAAAAGCAAGAAAAGAAAGCTTGACTCATTCTTTCATGAGCGACATGCATCTTAATCTCATAGCTAGGCACTAATTAACAGAGAATATAGAGAGAGAATTGATTCTCACCATCATTTTTATAGCTTTGAGGGATCTGATCAGAGAAGATTAAAGATGAAAGACAGCAACCAAAGAAAGTCTGAGGTCAAGAACTCAGACAGGAGGAGGCAAAGATTATCGACTTGTTGAGTTGAAGAGGCATTGGCCGAGATTTTATAGTGAAGGAGAGAAAACTGTGGCAGCAACCTCACACGTCAGGACCACAAGTCTATGGTCAATGAACACACTGTATGACCGGTAAGGGAAAGCTCCCCGGTGTTTCCAGTGCTGAAAACGACTTCGCTTTCAGTAGGTGCGCCTTCCTGAAGTCAACTTATTTTATTTCTTTATTATTACTTTACGAGAAGCAGCTAAAATGCAAGATATCCTAGGATTCAGTTTTATTTATTTTTTAACTTTGGAGCATGTTTGAGTCGTTTTTTAAAGAATTTTTTATTTGAAAAAATATTAAAATAATATTTTTTATTTTTTAAAATTTATTTTTAACAACAGTGCATCAAAAGAATTTAAAAGCATCAAAAATATTAATTTAAAGTAAAAAAAATCAAAAAAATTTAGAAGCGTTATTCAACCGTAATCCCAAATACACCCTCACAAGAAAGAGAGTATAATTTTTGTGGATCGTGATGATAATGGAAGTCTCGCAGAACCTTTTTTCATGTACCAAAACTAGTATTACTAAACCAACCTGGACTGTAAATCAACTCGATAAACCTGTCAAACTAGCTTATGATTTAGGCAAGGTTTCAAATTAAATAGGGTGGATGTTGACTTGGTATGACTTGATCAACCAAGCGAGTCAACTCTCAGCCTAGTTGAAATTTAGTTTGACTTTTTTAAAAAAAGAAACAAAGGAAAAGTACCCTAGTCATACTTTAGCATAATTATTTTTTCATTTTACCTCTATTATTTCAAAAATTACAGCTTGCATCCTTAATCAACATAATTTTTTTAATTTAGATGAAAAGAACAAACTACCTTAAAATAATTTATTAGGGTTTGAAAAAATATATTGGTCATCACTTATGCATCATCCTCATAAATAAACCACACAACTCGGCCTCATAAAACATCGACATCCCTCTACACCTTGATGATTCTCCACTGACCTCCATTTTGAAGTCAAAACCTTCTTTTCTGATCTTGTTGCCACCTTCAATTCCATTTACTTTGACCTTAAACTCTGCCACTCCGCCACCACGCAAACCAAAGATGCCAAAAATAAGGAAGAATTGTTGGAGAAATAGTGGTATGATTTTAAAAGGCTGCTTGAGGATCGAGGGTTTGAGAAGTTTGAAGAAATACCCCTTTAATTTTGTTTAAGTGGAGTGATGTTTGTGGGATTTTGATGGTGACATTGTGGATTGTGATCAACTTGTTGCAATGAGGATTGTGAAGGCTGTCAGGCTCCTGTTCATATGAGAGAGATGAGAAGGGATGATGTAGACTATGGTGGTCGAAGGTGACTGTTGTAAGTTGAAAGGAGGTGGTTGTGTATGCAAATTTCAAGTGAGTTCTTAGCTAGGAAAGGGAAATTTAGATTACGATCAATGAAAATAATATGGGAGCTATTAATGAGGTATCTTGTGAGGGGTTATGTTGTTGTCTTTATTGTTATGAGAAAATAAGTGATGTTGAAGATTTTGGATTTTTGTTTTGATGGAGATTGTTTTGGATTGTTAGTGAGGGAGACCATTACTTTTCTTTTAAGGCGTGAGTGTATATGAAAGTCTATAAGGGTTTTTGTGATTGCGATATGAATAGTGGGGAAATAGGCTAGTTATGGTAGATAAGTTGTGATGTTTTGATGAAAATGAAAAATTGAATGGGCTTGGATAGTGATTAAGGGTGTGTTATTGAAGATGGTGGTTCGAGACTTGTGTGAGAGATGGAGACACTGTAATTAGGAGATATTTGGGATAATGGAGGAGACTGAGTTGGTTTAATTGGGAGATGTTAATAAAGATGGTAGTTCAGTGGCAATTTTTGTTATTTTAATGCACCAAGGTTCCTTAGTCATTAAATAAAATATAATGGCAATCTTGTAAATAAATAAATCTTTTTTGTTGATTTTTTTGGTGCCATGTAAAGTGTTATGAATATTTAAAGCTCATGATGTTTTCTATAATTTTTTAAAGAATTAAGACAAGGTGAGAAAAAAACGACTAAACTATATGATGCTCATGTAGTTTTTCCTTAAAGAAATTTAAAATGATGTTGTTTTAAGTTTTTTTAAAATATATTGAAATGATGTTGTTTTGGATTGATCCAGATCAACTTTAATTAACTTGTTTAACCCATGAATTCATACTTAGAAGGGGTATCGAACCATATCAGATTTAATATCTTTAACTAAAACTAATAGAGTTAATTTTAAAAAAGAATAAATATTCAAGATGATATTTGTTTTAAAAAACATCTATTGAAGACTCATCAAGTCCATTGAATTAGGCAATGAGTCAAGCCGGAAGAATTCAAGATTGACTGTTGGGTCGAGTTCAATAACAATGTTAAATAGTTCCTTAGACCTTCAATATTTTTTTTTATTCAATCTGCAACGTAGCACACGCTAGAAAACTAAGTACCTTAACTAAACTTACTTCATTAATTTATAAAAAAAAACTCTCTTCTCTAATATAGTTTATAACTAATTCATTGGATTATGCACCGCTGCAGGCCAAACCAAATTATTTTAAATGTAAAAAAAGAATATTAAGAGTGTAGGGGTTTTTTTGGCAATGTCATTAAACTCAGGTAAGCAGGTAAATCTTAAAACCTCTCAATTAGGCTCCTTACCCAGCGCAAGTTTCTAATTAAACTGCATTAGAGTCGGCCCGACATAAATCAGATGATTTCATGGGTTTAAAGGCAACCTAAATGGCTAAATAACCTATAAAATTAGGGCTTAGCTTATAAAAAAAACATCAAAATGAAAATGTTTTTTTAAGTATTGAGATGACAGCATATTAAATGACCTTGATCACCGCGCAACTCGGTTTATGGACTCAATTATATTTAATAACTATGTTTTTTTAAATAATTTTTACTTAATTATATGATAAAAAAAAATAAATGCTCTCAATTTCGAGCATTAAACCTAAAATAAAAGTTTGTTTTATACCGTGATAACCCTATATAAAGCAGAATAAAATCACCCATGAAGTTTATTTCACAATCAATTCAACATTAAATGACGAAGTTGAAGAAAAAAACGAAATAGCTTTTATTTAATTAATATTGATATTAATTAAAATACCAAATTGCCCCTAAAACCAAATGATTATAATGAAAAAACCAATATCATATTACAAATAAGCCCCTTAAGTCAAGCTTTAAAAGTTTTGATTTTTAAGACAATAGAGTAATGACATCGTGTTTTGAAGAGTAAGATTTGTTTTTAAAAAAATTAACAACTTAACTCAAGTTAAGTTTTGTTTTACTTTTAAGGGTATTATAGTGATTTAACTATGCAAAAAAGTTGTAAGAAGTTAAATCACATAATTGGTTGGAAAATAAAAAAGACCAAAATACCCCTAAACAATTCTAGAATAACAAATTAACTAAGTATAATGACCATTGTACCCTTTGTGTTTCTTTAAGGGCAAAATTATAAATTTATTACTAGAATCCATAGAATATCAAGGCAAACTAGTTACATGACCCGCGTGATACAGCGGGTTAATTTTTTTTCATAAAAAATAAAAAAAAAACTAAGATCTAAAAGTGTTAGATCTTTCTGTAAAGCTATACCCAAGAGTCTTAGGTTAAGCTGCTACGCCTAAGCCAAGAGTAATATTTATAATATTAATAATAACATTAAACTTGCATGACTCAAGTTTAAGTGGGTCTGGTTGCAAGGTCATGTCATAAAAGTGTGATAATTAAATAGATTAATTAAAAAGAAAAAAATCAATAGAAAGAAAAAAAACTAATGAAAAAAAAAATCTGAATTAACTGGGTTAACCCGTCAAACTTTTGATTCGTGTCGTGAAAGTTTGATAACTAAATAGAAAAAAAAAATTACTGGTTAACCCAGAATTAACTGGGCTAACCGTCAAACCAAGTTACCCGTCAAACCCGGGATCCGTGTCATGAAAGTTTGATAACTAAATAGAAAAAAATTGAACATTAACAATCTAAATTAAAAGAAAAAAATTGATTAAAAAGGAAAAAATTAAAAACAAACGGAAGGCATCAGCCTTTTACTAATGAGGAAAAATAAAAAAAAAAATCTGAATCAATTAGGTTAACCCGTCAAACCTGAGATTCGTATCATGAAAGTGTGATAACTAAATAGAAAAAAGATTTAATATTAATGAATCAAAATAAAAAAAAAATATATTAAATAAAAAGGAAAAAGCAAAGAGAAAAAAACTTAAAGGAAGAAAAAAAACTAATGAAGAAAAATAAAAAAATCTGAATCAAATGGATTAACCCGTCAAACCAGGTTAACCCGTCAAAAACGGGATCCGTGTCATGAAAGTCTGATAACTAAACAGAAAAAATTTAATATTAAGAAACTATAGAAAAAAAACTAAAGGCATCAGCTTTTTCATTGTGGACTGCACGGTGCAGTCCACAATAAACGGTTTAAAAAGGAAAAGAAAAAAAACATAAGCATACGTCACGGGTTAATTTTTTTTCTTGCATAAAAAGCTAAGATCTAAGAGTGTTAGGTCTTTCTGCAAAGATATACCCAAGAGTCTTGTGTCTAGCTGCAACGCTTAACCCAAGAATAATATTTATAATATTAATAATAATATTAAATTTACATGACTCAAGTTTAAGTGAGTCTGGCTGCAACACTGGACTCAAGAGCCTTGGATGTAGGTCTGGCTATAAGGTCGTGTCATAAAAGTGTAATAATTAAATAGATTAATTAAAAAGAAAAAAAACAAAGAAAAAATCAACAAGAAGAAAAAAAAACTAATGAATAAAAAGGAAAAAAAATCTGAATTGACTGGTTTAATCCTTCAAACCAGGTTAACCCGTCAAATCTGGAATTCGCGTCGTGAAAGTTTGATAACTAAATAGAAAAAAAATTGGCAGGTTAACCCAGAATTAACTGGGTTAACCCGTCAAGCCCAAGATATATGTCATGAAAGTCTGATAATTAAATAGAAAAAAATTTAATATTAACAAACTAAATTAAACGAAAAAAATTGATTAAAAAGAAAAAAAGCAAAAAAAAAATTGGGTTAACCCGTCAAAC
>Ga0325414_1009853_pt1 | contig 10035 bp, 10 predicted proteins | sample PopdelMetagenome_8_FD_206183 | JGI IMG/M metagenome (GOLD analysis project Ga0325414, IMG submission 206183) | Populus deltoides microbial communities from Bellville, Georgia, United States - Leaf-PdKOR-R3 | ecosystem: Host-associated > Plants > Phyllosphere > Phylloplane/Leaf | place: USA...
CAATCATGTTGCCCTTAACCCAAATTTTAATTCATTCTTCATTTATTTCATTTTACTTGCTTTTTCATCATTATCATCATTTTTTATCCTTTTCAGTAGTAATAATAATAATAATAATAATAATAATTAAAATAAAATGGTCAAAAATTGGGTTATGACAGTAAGTATCGTCGATGTTGCCTGCAAGGTTGTTTCAAATTATATGAGTTTATGGTATCATAAAACATAAATAGTACACTCTTGACAAAGTTTATGTCGAACATCTACTTACTTAATAAAAGATCTCAGCTCATCACAGTTAAATAGGATATACTTGTGTGCTTGTCTAAACTCTATTTCAGACAAATATCTTCCCCTCACGACATTTTTAGGTGTGGGTCGTCCAGGATTAGAGAATATTGATAAGTTCCCACTTGAAGGCACTTCACCACCATCATCATGCCATGGAACACGGTTGATCCTCATTCTCAAATGAGGTTCGAAATAGTAGAGATAAATGTTGAGATCTCCTTAACAATATAGACCTCACATATTGACGCCTCAACATGCGCCTTGTTCTTAACCTTTTTTTTAAGATTGAACAAGTACCTGCATATATATATATATATAATTAATAAAAAATTATAAATAAAAAAATAAAAAAACATTTAATTATGAATTACATAGCAAATGTAATATCTAACCTCTCGAATGGATACATCCATCTGTACTGGACCGATCCTCCAACTTTTACCTCAAACGGTAATGTACAGGTAAATGCTCCATTGAGTCAAAAAATGATGGAGGGAATATCATCTCAAGTTTGCATATTGTCTCCACGATATTTGTTTCAAGCCTTTCAATGTGATCAACATTCAACTTGCTGGAGCATATATCTCTGAAAAAATGACTGATCTCCGTTAGTGCATCCCATATCCCCTTTAGCAACAAATCACAAAAAGCTAATGGGATGAGTGTTTGCATAAACACATGGCAGTCATGACTCTTCATTCCATATAATCTGCATTCCTCGATATTAACCGGCCTTGATATGTTCGAGGCATGTCCATCGGGAAAACGCAGACTCTTAAGCTATTTGTAGACTAGTAGTTGTGTGTTTTTCTCTAACACGAAGCTTGCTCTTGGTTTTGCGACCCGTGACCCATCACAAACCAACTCCATATTTTTACGGTTATAGAACAACGCTACATCCAATCTAGCCTTGATGTTGTCCTTTGTCTTCCCCTTCACATCCATGACGGTGTTGAAAATGTTCTCAAACATGTTCTTTTCAATGTGTATGACATCAAGGTTATGACGAAGAAGATTGGTCTTCTAATAAGGAAGCTCCCAAAATATATTTCGCTTCACCCAGTTATGGGTTAAACCAAAACCAGGAAACTTCTGCTTACCTGATTAGAGACCAAACACAATATCACCATACTCTGAAACAACATCAAGCAATTCTTCACCGGAAAGACGTGGGGGTGGAACATCCTTTTCAACTCTGCCAACAAAGAAATCCTTCCTGTTCTTTCTGTACCTGTGATTCGGCGGCAAGAAGCGACGGTGACAGTCAAAAAAAGAAGCTTTACCCCCGTTTGTTAGCGTGAATGCCTTGTTGTTCTCCATATAGTAAGGACATGCTAGCTTTCCATGCGTGCTCCAACCAGAAACCATTCCATAAGCTGGGAAATCATTGATAGTCCACATCAAAGCTGCTCTCATAACAAAATTATGTTTCCTCGAGATGTCATAAGTCAAAGCTCCAGAGGACCACAATTGCGTCAACTCATCAATCAACGGATGAAGACAAACATCTATATTCCGACCCGGACTGCTCGAACCTTGAATGACCATAGATAGAAACATGAACTCCGGCCTCATACACATCCCCGGTGGCAAGTTATAAACCGTCAGTATGACCGGCCAATAAGAATAAGGAGCAGCAAATGACCCGAATGGGTTGAATCCGTCTGTAAACAACCCAAGACGCACGTTCCTTGATTCAGCTGAAAAGTGAGGATGCACACTGTTAAAGTGTTTCCAGGCTTCACCGTCAAAAGGATGCACCATCAATCCATCAACCGCATGATGTGATTGGTGTCATGTCATGTGCTCAGCAGTCCTTGGTGACATGAATAACCTCTGCAGTCTAGGTGTGATTGGGAAGTATCTAAGTTTTTTATATGCCACGAGAGTCTTTACTCTTCCAGTTCTAGGTTTGTAACGGGAATGCCCACATGTCATGCACTCGGTCAGCTCAGCATTTTCAAGGTAGTATAACATGCAGAAGTTAGGACACATGTCAATTTTCTGGTATCCTAAACCGAGGGGTTTCATCATGGACTTGGCAGCATAGAAGTTCTCTTTCAGCTTGTTCCCCTCAGGTAAAATGCTTCTCGCCCATTCGATAATCTTGTCATAACCGGCCTCACTCAACCCGTGATCTCACTTGATGGTGAACACCTGTGCTACGGCCGATAATTTACTGTGGTTCGTGCAGCCATCCCATAATGGCTCGTCAGGATCTGTCAACAGATCAAAAAACCTTGTCGCATCTGCATTAGGTTCTTCTTCTATGTTTGGAAATTCACTGGCATTACCTTCACTCATTCTCATTGCATCCATAACCATATTCCTGTAACGATTATTGTTCTCATTTCCAACTTCATGCATGTTGCTAGCACTAGAAGTTGACCCGACCACCCTTTCAACCATGCTCTCATTAGGAATAAATAGTTCTCCATGTGCATATCAACACAGGTAGTCCTGCATGAACCCTTTGGTTAGAAGATGCATCGTTACAACATCTTGATGCAGAAACTTTAAATTTTTACACTTCCTGCATGGACACCTAATACCACCATCAGTAAAATTCCTCGGGATAGATGTTGCGAAATTAATAAAACCCTGAACACCGTTACAATAATCCATCCTCCGCAATCCTTGGGGTGAGTCCCGATACATCCATGAACGATCATCCATGACTTCTATTGAATCTCTATAAAACATAAAAAAAAATATTGGTTTCTTATGTTAAATATTCACTATCAATTATCCAACAAACTAAAAAAACACTTGTGTTAAATATTCATTATCAATTATCAACTATCAACGTTCATACATACAAATTTATACATATATAAATTTACAAAAATCACAACTTCGCAATAGAATTGATAACAATTAAAACATACCCGTTAAACAAGCTATTATATAATTCGGTGTAATTCAAACAAACTTTCAACAATTTACAAACAAATATAATTTGATAAAATCTAAAACAAACTATAACAACTACAAAATTATACATTCATACAACAAGTTTCTTTAACAAAATACATATACTAAAAAAACAATAAAATTCACATTTAAAAGTTAAAACTAAAAAGGATAGATTTACTTACAAAAAATGATAAAATCCACAAGAATTAACGGATGTTGTGACCACGTACAAAAGTATAAGAAACTTGAGTGCTAGCTTGTGTTGAGAAGAGGGGAGAGTTGAGATGGGTGGTTGGCTGCAGTTTAGGAGGGGAGAGGTGGGATGAGGAAGATGAAGGAGAAACAGAGGAAGAGAGGCAGAGAGAGTGTCGGCAGAGGCAGTATATACTGGCGTTTACCGACGGAAACACCGACGGAAATATTATGTCGGTGATTTCACCGGTGTTAGCGACACGTCCCTGCTTGGCTGTCCGGGTGTGAATCCCTCGGTATTTCTGTCGGTAAATTTGTCTAAAAAAAATCCACGTCATCCCGCCGTTGCAATTTTCAAAAACAAATTCTCGCCGTCGGCGATGCCGCCGGTATATACCGACGGAATAATTCTGTCGGTATATACCTGCAGCATCCCCGACGGTGTTTTTTCGTCAGCTAATACCGACAGATTTTGAGACGGAATTATTTCCGTCGGTAATTCCGTTGGTGTCATTGCATATCCCAATTTATGGATTTGGTGGGGTTTTTTAATTAAACTTGATTTTTTTACAGTCTATTTTTTTCTTATATTGTTAATAAGAAAATAGTTTTATAGAAAAACCATATTATTAAACTTTATGAAATAACATAAACTAAAGGATGTGGAGAAAACCGTTGTTCATCCAACACTCATTATGGATTACAATAGTAATCCACAATATTTTGCTTTCTTTTTTCTGTTTTTTTTTTTGTTTTTGAATTTTTGCTATGATTTTTTTTCAAATCTATTTTTGTCGATTTTATCTTTTCAAATAAGATGGGATTTGACACCTCTTGTAAATTAATTAAATATGCTAAGGCCTCCTCTTGATGCTCCAATGGACCTCTAATTAGTGCATTGGCCGAAACTTGCAAGACTAGTCTATTTAATACTTTTTTCAATGTCTTTATTTTGGACCTTGTAATTGGCCCATTTAGAACATGCAATAGATACTTATTGGTGTTCGTGGGCTGATCCACATTAATTATGGTTACGAGAAAACCTTAATTAGTCTTTAGAGTTCTAAGATAAGGGACATGTTACGCTGAAAGAAATGTATTATCACCCTAAAGTATCATACCTATAGTAAATTTCATTGCTACTTGTTTTTTATCCCTAATAGTCTGTTGTGCCACATCTACCGATATTGGTGTATCCACATGGATCTATTGTAATGAGTTAAACCATTTGTAGGTTTTATTCCTATCCGTTCTAAAGTTCTGGTTATTTTTGTTACTTCCAATTTGTTTGGGGAATTGATATTTATATCCCTATTTACTCCATATCATGACCCGTGATTATTAATAGTTTATAAAGCCTTGCTAGTGAATAATTGGATTGGTCTATGTTAGGTTCATTAGACCCAATTCAAATCCTAGGATGAGATGTCGCCAAACAATTTGTTTATGCAACAGTGGTCTATGGATAATGCCCCGTTCAAGTTCATGTATCCTATAGTACCAGGGTCTACTCGTAATTTTTACGGAATAAGGGTTTTGTACCCTAATTCTAAAATGTCCAAGCATTAACTATTGTGGGTTAATCTACTTAGTGGTGAGATCTAGTTGCACAAATACTTTAGACAATATTGGACTTAGATATTTTTAAGACTTATTTTTTTTTATTTAAAATCAACAAGGATGAGTTGTAAAGGTTTGGAACATGATACTGAACATGGCTTAACATAAATATCATATCTTGCAGGTCAATTCAAAATCCTCAAGATCTAAAGCTTAATTTAGATTTTATTTCATTTTACAAAAATAAAGAAAACCCTATCGAATTTTCTATAGAAAATTAGATTTATAAAAAAAATATGAATGTTTCCGGTTATGAAGAGTGATTCAATATAATAGTTATGACCTCGATGATATAATTTTGAGACTCTTACATTAGTCGTCTATAAAAGTCACAAACCATTTAACTCTTAAAGATACTGAAATAGGTGACGGAACTCAAACTTCCAATTGAATCAATGTGAATGGAGTTTCACATATTTTAAAACTTGTTGGATAGAACACATAGTGACTTTTGGATAAAATACATCAATCGCAATGGAAGTAAGATTCATGCAAGTTTAAAAACAGACTTGGAAATAATCGCCTTAAGTAAGAAAATAATGGATGTCCTAGTCTACAATGCCACAACCATATCTACCTTTCTTTGTTGCTAGTAAGATGTATATTATGTGCCCTACTAATGTTGATGTCATCCATGTATATTATCCAGCTGCACGTAGGGCTTGTCCCCTCTGTTTTTTCATTTGCTAGTTGGTCATGGGTGTGAGTCTTGTTGATTTTTGGGTTTCTAGAAGAGAGAGATGTTGCAGGGGAACAAACTTCTTCTTCCCCTGCCTGTAGCACGTCCAAGGGAAGAAGAAGATGTATAGTGCCAATCAAAACTACATCGTTTTGAGTTATTTTTTTAAAAAATGAACAGTGAATGAAATGGTGTTGTTTTCACCAAAACGAGTCATTTCATTTACAAGAAAATGACGCCAAAACATGTCTATTTTCAAATTAGTCCTTATTTTTCAATTTGTTCAATTAAGTCCTTAATTGAGATTTTGATTTTAAGAATCAATTCAATTGCATCCCTGTCAAATTCAAATGCCATACCTAAAGCGACCACCTTTTTCAATTTTGGTCATTGGTTTTGAATTTGTGCATTTTGACCCTTAATTGATCAACAAATTTTCAATTTCTTCAATTTAGCCCTAGTTTCAGTCGATTCCAACACCTATATTCACACGCCTTTTTTAGTTTGGTCCTTGCTTTTGAATTTCTTCAATCAAATCCCTAATTACCCATTAAACTTTAATATATATGCAACTAAACCCTTGATTTGCCCAAAATAGCTCCTAAAAATTATACTTTGCCCCCAAGCTTGAATTTCTTTCAATTAAAGCCTAAATTGACTTAAAATTATTTTTTCTTACTATCAAACCCTTTATAAATTTAATTAAACCTTCAATGAAATCTAATTGAGTCCTTAAACATTTGATTTTGGACTTTTCATCCTTAAATTGAATTTTATTTGTCAATAGGGCCTTCATCAATCAAAAACATACTGTCAAATTTCAATCTTTGTATTTTCGAACTTTCTCAACCAATCTTTGGCTATTTTCTGGGCACCTCGATGTCCTTTTCTCACTAATATATATTTTTTTAGTTTTTTTCTGCTAATATTTTCTTATTTTTTTTTTTTTTTTTTGTATAGGGATCCAAAAATAGATAACAACAATGACCCATGACTATTATTAGTTAATAAAGCCATGTCAGTGCATAATTGGATGGTCTTATGTTAGGTTCATTGAACCTAGTCCAAATCTTAGGAGGAGATGTCGTTAAACAATTTGTTTATACAACAATGATCTATGGATAATGCCTTAATCAAGTTCATTTATCCTTTAATACCAGGATTCACTCATAAGTTTTGTTGAATAAAGGTTTTGTCCACTGATCCTAAAATGTTCAAGCATTAACCATTGTGGGTTAATCTATTTAGTGGTGCGATCTAGTGGCACAAATACTTTAGACAATATTGAACTTATATATTTTTAAGACTTATTTTTTATTTAAAATCAAAAGAAACACTAATACTTTGAATATACAATGTAATAATTCACGTTGAGTCTATTGATCCTAAATACCAAGAGTGAATAGCAAAACACATTTTAAAATGATTTTAAAACAACAAGGATGAGTTGTAAAGCTTGGAACATGATACCAAACATGGCTAAACATAAATATAATATATTGCAGGTCAATTCAAAATCCACAAGATATGGAGCTTAATTTAGATTTTATTTTATTTTAAATTAATTTTTGATATTGACTTAGCTGCATTTGGATGACTAACATATTGATTTATAACTTAGTTAAGTGCTCTTTTGTAAATTGTATTTTGATGTTGGAAAACTAATTACTTGCAATTGTGTGAATTACAATTTTTTTTAAAGGAGTTGGTGACAGAATAAACTATCCCAGGATACTTCATTTAGAGAAGTTGAAAACACCTTATACAACAACGAGTTGCCATTGACATCTATAATTAGCAATTCATAGATTGTATTTGCAATAATAGAGGTTATGGCATTCGTGACTGATCGTGATGCACAAGACAGTTACAATGCTCTCAACTATACTAAAGTTTCAACAAAAAAAAAATTATGTATACCAAAAGAAATTATTAGGTCATGAAAATGCTTGGGATTTTTTAATCGTTTCGGGTTGAAACGATAGAAAAAACATTAGTTCACAATACCAATAGCTTGATTGCCATAGAAAATGAGGAACATGTCAATAGTTAGTGGGCAATAGTCATCATCAGATAAATGTAAGTGTGGGATCGTGGAATTATTGAAGATACCAAAGTTTCCACACCCAACCTGACTCCAATTCTTTAATATTTCTTCGCTGTGTGTTCTCTTTAATAGCTACTGTTTTCTTTTGTTGTTGATAGAGAAGGGTTGAGGAGAAATTAATAAAAGAAAAGATCTTTGTCTCCAAAAACAAATTTGTGGGGTTTGCATGGACTCTGATACGGGAGTCGTGTTTCATGTGTTGTGTGAGAAAGTTAAATTATTGAAGATACCAAAGGTCCCATACAAATTCACAATGCTAATCCACACCGAAATTCACTTCAATTCTTTAATATTTCTTCATTTTGTGGTCACTTGCCAGTACTATAAATCACTATCGAACGTGAGAGCTTTGTGATCAGATGCAGACGACCAAAGTCCCATTGGAGTGTTAAAATTGTTGATCTAAGCTACCTCTTCCGTTATCCTCTTAGATCTTCTTCCTCTTAAATATTACACGCATAAATAGATATGGAGGAGATTCGCCGGGCTGCTGCAGCTTATTATGAGAATCTGCCCGATGAGGAAAGAGAACTGCCAGATTTTCTTTCAATGAAATGGACAAAAAACAAAGACGGGAAAATTAACCTAGATGAATACGTGGAGTATCTCAAGAAAGATAACAACACGGTTCTTCCAAGCTTGTTTACAGCGCTGGACAAGGACGGCAATGGAACCTTGGATTTTGATGAAGCAATCGTCTTGTACTACATCATGCAGAGTGGAAGGGCTATAATTTGCCAGTCTTGTAAGACGTTCTTGGCAGGAGCATACTTCACTTGCTCTCAGTGTTTCTTCAATGATGATGATTCAGTTAGCACCTTTGATGTTTGTTGTGATTGTTATGGTGGTAAAAAGTTCAGACACAACGATGGGCACATCTTCTGCGATAACTATACTTTGCTACGTCAAAGCAGGAGCACGATACAAGCGGCCCCCATAAAGGTAATTAATTTTATAAACTAAAACAGTAGAATTATTTCTTTACTATTTATTACTATATATTTGCCAAAATTCACTGATAACTCATTGTTCATGGAGCATTACGTGTGGAGTTTCCTTCAAGATTCTGAATTTGGATCTAGTTAGGATCTTTTGAGCTAAACGCTATGCATGGCATGGCTTTTGAGATAGGAGATCTATTGATTACTACTGAATCATGTTAGGATACTGGCATGCAAACCCGACAAGATAAAAGGTAAGGGACAAGATAAAATGAGAAATTAGACACACAAGAATGAGAAATTAGACACACAAGAATTTACGTGGTTCACCCAATTTGGCTACGTCCACAGACAAGTATAGAAGGATTTTACTAAGTAATGTGGGAATTACAACCTCTCTCTACTAATAGGAGAACAACTGAAATCTCTCTATTATTAGGAGAAAACACCTCACTTACTATCTCACAAATACCTCACAACTTTGTGGGATTACTCTCCTTCACTCTCTCTTCTTTGCTCTCTTGTTTCTCTTTTTTGGTGTGATTTTTATGGCAAGGATGCACTGCCTATTTATAGGCAAGCATCCTTGCCTTTGTCTTGCAAAAGACAAAGCAAGGCAAGTGGCACATGTTTGGTGCCTACAATTTGTGACTAAGGAAGGATGGCTTCACCACCAGTGTTGACTGGTTTGGTTAAAGCATCTGCTGGGTTTTCCTTCGTGTGAACCTTCTGAAAATCTACACTTCCATCTTCCACCACTTCGCGAACAAAGTGATACTGAACATCTATGTGTTTTGTTCTTGAATAAAACGCTGGATTCCTTGCAATATGCAAGGCACTTTGACTATCACAATACAAAAGAATATTCTCTTGTTTGTGCCCGAGCTCCTCCATAAGTTTCTTCATCCATATTGCTTCTTTACAAGCTTATGTAGCTGCCATGTACTCAGCTTCTGTTGTGGATAAAGCTACAACAGTCTGCAGTTTAGAGACCCAGCTCACAGCTCCTCCTGCAATTATGAACACATAGCCTGTAGTGGATTTTCTTTTCTCAAGGTCACCAGCAAAATCTGAGTCAACATAACCTCTGACCGTAAATTTTGATCCTCCATAACATAATGCAACATCTGAGGTACCCTTGATGTATCTCGAGATCCTCTTATTAGTATTCCAATGCTCTCTACCAGGATTTGCCATGTATCGACTAGCTGCTCCCACTGCTTGTGCAATGTCTGGTCTTGTACATATCATGGCAAACATTAAACTTCCCACTGCTGATGCATACGGTA
>Ga0325414_1009856_pt1 | contig 10034 bp, 4 predicted proteins | sample PopdelMetagenome_8_FD_206183 | JGI IMG/M metagenome (GOLD analysis project Ga0325414, IMG submission 206183) | Populus deltoides microbial communities from Bellville, Georgia, United States - Leaf-PdKOR-R3 | ecosystem: Host-associated > Plants > Phyllosphere > Phylloplane/Leaf | place: USA...
TAATGTGCATTGAATGTATAATCATGATTAGGGGCCATCTTTTCTGAGCCAAGACCCATAATCGATAAAAATTTAGCGTAGCCACAATTAAAAAAAAAAAAAAAAAAAAGAACCTCAAGCCGCTACCAAACCCCACCAACATCGCTGAACAGACGAAAGGAGACCCAAGCCGAAGCAAGCCCAGCTCTCCAGAGGAAGAGGCGCAAACGACTCCCTCAAGCCAGCAGAGCACCCAAGCCCGGCCAGAGCAGGAAGCGCCAATTGAAGCCTCGAGAAGAAAAGGGCATCTCCAGCCGAAAGTCAAAGCACATTGCAACCAAGACAAATCATTCCAGAGCATGGGAGAGGAAGAGGCGCGAAGATCAGTTATGCAAGTCCACAGTATACAATTTCAGTTTGGTTCTGCATTTTAAAAATTTTATTTTTTTATTTTAAATTAATATATTTTTAATATTTTTAAATTATTTTTAGTCATTTTAATCATGAAAAAGTAAATAATTAAAACTCTTCACGTGAAATAAAAATTATGGATACAAATATCAATTATTGACAATAATGATTTTCTCTTAATGAATTTTTTCTAATGGAGGTTGAGAAAACAAGAAAAATAAAATTTTGAATTAAAATTAATATTTTTTTAATCTAAAAGATTAGAAGGAACTACTATTTATAATTCAAAAAATATGAGGACTACAGTAAATATTTTTCTAAGAGTTTGAGAAAACCACAAATCTTTTTTGTTTTTTTTTTCTCTCTTAGGACCCTTTTTTTTAATTTTTCTAATAAATTAATTGTTTTAAATTTGATCTTACAAGGGGAAAAGTTTTTAAAAAATTATTGCGCTATGGAAGTCCACTATTCATCGAGTCTCGATTTATTAGAGTGGTGCGGACTGCGGAGACCGTACTTTTAGTGTTTTATCAATAATAATAATATGTACTGAGCTAACAAGGAAACAATTCAATTTGTTAATATGAATAAACTAAAAAAATTAAAATTTATCATGGAACTTATTATCTACCACCTACCGGCTACCACCCAACCCCCTCTTTTAATCTCCAATAAATCAAATAATTAAGATTTATCTTACGATGTCTTTCTTTTCTATCTAAGAAACTAAAACAACACTGCTCTCATCCACTGAACTTCATCCAAAAATGTCAACCGAGAATGAACCCCACGCGCCACTGCTCCGCCCTCGCCAAGACCCTCCGACCTCCCCAACATCCCGCCAAACCACTCTATCCGCCCTCCTAGGCCGAGCCACCGGACGACGCGGCCCCTCCATGCTGGTAAGAGAAACAGCGGCGCGTGAGCTGGATGAGAGACGCGCCGACTGGGGGTACTCGAAGCCGGTTGTGTCATTAGACATGATGTGGAACGCAGCGTTCGTGGTGGTGTCGGTAACGATGCTTCTGGTGACGGTGAAGGAGAGGCCGAACACACCGATAAGGATATGGATCTGTGGGTACGCGTTGCAGTGTCTGGTGCATGTCGTTTTGGTGTGGCTGGAGTATAGGAGAAGGAATACGCGAAGAGAGAGAGATATAGAGAGCCAGCAACAGTCAACTGAGGAAGAGAATGTTCCTGAGAGTGACGACGAGGATGACAGGGCTTCTTTCATTTCTCCTAGATCAAGGTATAAAAATATTTTTTCCATTTTTTTTTCTGTACCAATTTAATTGGGATTTTTCTTCTTTTTTTTTTTAAGGATGGTTTTTGGGTAGGGTTTTTGTGTCATTTGTTTTCGGGGTCATGATGAGAGTAAAATAATAATGAAATGAAGAGGATGCTTTTCACTTATTTGTTGTTGGTTTTAGTTTTGTTTTTTGATATGCAGTGCTGCTTTACAGCTGGGCTTGGTTCCTCAGCTCACTTGTCCTTGAGAATTCATATTCCATCAAATTCTTTTCATTGGAAGAAGACTAACACAATATCTAAAGTGTTAAAAGTTCACCAGTGAAAGTTTCTTGTTGGTGAAATGTTGAGGATTACAGTTTTACCGGATGATATCATCTCACATAAACTAGTTGGATTTTTTTTTAGAAACTCGAAGGAAGGAGTTGTTTTTAGGATTATAAGATCCAGTGTGGGATGATTTTGACTAAACTTAAGATGGTGGAAGGTGGTTTTTGCACGAAAATGGGATGGATTTTTTTTTTTTACTTATTTAATTACTTTCTCAATACAACAAGTAATGTTCACAAGTTTCTTGATTTTTAAGCATTTGTGGTTATAATGTTTGTGAAGAGCTTCATGGTTTCTCTAGCATAACAGTATGGGTATTTCATCCATGTAACTGTTGGACTCTGAATATCTATAATCTCATGCCTGTGCCCAACTCTGCTCAGCTCACAAAAGCTTTGAATTATGTGATTTCACTATGTATGCATTTATGCACGTGGGACTGAAGTGAGCTCCAAAATTTGATATCCTGCTATTTGTTATTGAGTGACTTTCCTCCTACTTACTCTTGAATGTCTCTCCAGTGGTATCACTCATAGTATGTTGTCTTAGTAACTTTACCGGAAGGTTTTATCAATTTATTGCACTTTTTTTTAATTTAATGATATCTGCTCAGCGTTACGAAAAGATGTGAATCGGTGAATACGATGGTGTCATTTCTTTGGTGGATGGTTGGCTTTTATTGGGTAGTCTCTGGTGGCGATGTCCTTTTGCAAAATGCTCCACGTTTGTACTGGTAAGCAGTTTACCAATCTAGTACTGAAATTCTGTTTCCAAGGTGGTAGGCATTACCAAATACCACAAGCTCTTTTGAAAGCTTCATGTGCCCATGTTTGAGAAAATTGAACTGCCTTTTTCTTCTTCATCTTTTAAATACAACCATGCTCTATCAGTAATTTCTTGCAAGCATACCAGAACATCTTTTTCCGAAGCAACCAACAACCCCTCATGCTCTGTGCTAGATTATTTGGCACATAAACCTTACGGGTATGAGGATGAAGGGCATCTCCATACTTTTATCTCCTCTGTGCCAGCTGCATGCATCAATGATATATGCAAACAAAGACCACAAGAATCTCTAATTCTGAATTTCTGCAGGCTGGCTGTGGTTTTTCTCGCATTTGATGTGTTCTTTGCGATCTTTTGTGTTGTTTTGGCATGTTTGGTTGGGATCGCTCTCTGTTGCTGCTTGCCATGCATTATTGCTATTCTTTATGCTGTTGCGGGGCAGGTATGAAGATCTAAGTTTACTAAATAAATAATTTGTTGACTTGTAAGCCTTATAGCTGTTGGCATTTTCACTTGCTCAAGTAGGATTTACTGCTGCTCTCATTGCATGAATGACTATATAGGAAGGTGCATCAGAAGCAGATCTCATTTTGCTGCCAAAATACAAATTTCAAATGATACGCAATGAGGAAAAATCTGGCATTGAGGCAGGGAAAATGGTTCCTGTTGAAACAAGTAGCCGATTTTTGGAAACTGAGCGTATACTTTTACCTGAGGATGCAGTAAGTTTTGTTATGAGAATTTTCACAGTTTCTTAAAGCCTGTGGATCTGCACTGCTATAAACCATGTTTAGAAGGAAATGCTGTTGTTTTTATTGGAAAGCCATGGAATTTTTCAATCTGCTCTCCGTTGTTCTGTTATATATGTGCACTTATACCCCTAGTATTTGTGCAAAATTAATTGAAAGAAAAATTGAGCTATTTATATGCTAGTGCAATGTTGGTGAGCAAGCACTATATTAGATCATACCGAGATAAGTAGTGGTAAACTCGGCTGCTGGTTAATAATTCTGTCAATGTGGAGTAATTGTTTAAATTTGGTGTCTTACCATAGATTGGAATCTCTTCTTAGCCAGTAATTACTTCTTCAAAATATCCTGATAAGAAGTGGAAAATCATGTCCCTCAAGAAGAATGAATGCATGTGTGTGAATGGAGAGATGTTAGTATGATGTTGTGTATCTGCTCCATTGTTCTATTAAGTAGCTCAATTAATTTTTGTGAGACAAATGACTGGCTCAAGTAAGTCTACATTTTCATGCTAGGCTAGTCAGCTTCTTTGGCTATGAGTTACATCAATGTATTAGGTTTGGACTTGGAAAATATAAGATTTAAGATTATATTTTTGCTTGTTTTCTCCTCGATTAAGAGGAGAGGTTGGAGTGGTCTTAAAAAAAAAAATGCTTTGATGAAAAAAGGTGGAAAATTGCAACGGCCAAGAAATATTTGAAAGATACATGAGTCGCAAGTTTTTCCAAGCATAGTTCACTTCCACTATGATTTTTAAGAAATTTCACTAATGATCTGGAGTTTTGTTTCATCATTTTCTTTCTTTGATTTTTTACCCTTTAGGAATGCTGTATATGTCTCAGCCCATATGAGGATGGAGCAGAACTCCATGCACTCCCTTGCAACCATCATTTCCATGCTACATGCATTGTGAAATGGCTTAAGATGAATGCAACATGTCCTCTCTGCAAGTTCAACATTCTCAAGGGAAACGAACAAGCATGAAGAGAATACAAGGAGACACAGTATTCAGCTGGGTTGATGCCCCCCACACACCGTTCATCTTCATGTACAGAAGAAACCGAGGCAGAAGTAAAGAAGCTTCTTCAAATGCCTGTGAAGAATACAAGTTGTGTCATTCAGTCAATCAAGCTTCATTTAGTGTATTCATTTCGGCCTTTGGAGTTGTATTGATTCTTCTTCCTCTCCTGAGTTGTTTGAGGAGTGTGAAAAATGGAGCAAGAGTTTTCAGGCCTTCTGTTTATGCTTAAATTATTTGTTTGTAGTTATGTAATTGTACGATTGCATCTGTAGTAATACCTGTGCCATTCTGATTGTGTATCAGCCTCCTTGGCATTGTATTCATTGAAGATCTGATTTTCAGGCTTCATGGCTGTGTACAATTTATCTGTAGTGTTTCTTTTCTTTGTAGTTATATGGAATTACGTTTCTCGTTGCAGAGGCTTATAACTTGTCCTGCTTCTAGTTCTGCTTCAGTTCATGTAGCTCGCCCAAACCACACCCCCCCCCCCCCCCCCCCTTTTTTTTAACAAAAGGAAAGCCCATTGATACGGGTGGGGCAAAAGAATTTTATTCTCTTGTAAACTGTACTTGAGGCAACTCATTCATTTCAGATAATGATTGATGCTTTCTTCTATGGTATGTTTCTAATTATTTTTTTATTTGAGTAACACTGAGTTAAAAATTAATTTAATTATGCTCTACGATAACAGAAATTGCACCAAGGTTAACTATATGAAGTGCCTGTTTAGTTCTATATTTTTGTTGAAATATTTTTTAATTAAAAATATATTCAAATAATATTTTTTAATTTTAATATAAGCAAAAAATTTATTTTAAAAAACTGGTTGGTTGAGACACAAAAAATATCACTTTAAAAGCTTATTTGAAAGTAGAGATTTTTTAAAAAATATTTTTTGTTTAAAAATGTATGAAAATAATATTTATATTTAAAAATATATTTTTGATATCGAAATAAATTTAATTTAAAGTTAAAAAAATTAAAAACATGATTATACTATGACAATCGAGATCTAAGTTTGGTATCATGGAGTGGCCATGCTTCTCAAAAAAATTAATTTTTTTATTTTTATATATTTTTTAATATTTTAATATAGTAATGTTAAAAATTAAAAAATATTTTAATAATTACCTGTCATTACAATACCAATCACTATTTAATAATGTTGTTACTTTCAAAACTTCACAGAGTTTTTATGTGTTTTTTTTTAATAACCCGGGGTGTTTAGATTAGTTTACGCGCACCACAACTAATTCCCGGACCCACTGAATATCCTGCAAGGCCAGTAGACATGTAAAACACCACAAGAATGACAGATATACACGTGAAGACTCAAACCCAAGACACATAAACAAGACAAAACCTGCCAAAACTACTAAACTACAAGCCTCGTTCATGTGCCTTTCTTATTTTGGCTTGTGGGTTTTGTTTTCCCATCATGAAACATGGGAGTGCCGAATGCATGATCACAAAACCCTGTCCAATAATTGATTAATATACCACAAATCAAAGGTTGCAGGTACAAGAATTAAGATCTTCAAACAGGATTTAGGTAAATTTTATTTTTAAAAAATAGTTATTTTTTATATATATTTTTAGATATTTTAACATATTTACATCAAAAATAAATTTTTAAACTCTCACTCGCTCCTCGGTGCATCTTATCATTAAACTAATGGGATCGTAAAACCTACATTATATAAATATTTAACTTTATCATTAAACTAATGGGATCGTAAATCCTACACTATATAAATATTTAACTTCTCTCGCCTTGCCATCGGCTGGAGTAGCTCAGTTGGTTAGAGCGTGTGGCTGTTAACCACAAGGTCGAAGGTTCAACCCCTTCCTCTAGCGAAGTTCATTTTTCAAAAAAAATGTGTGGTAATTAATAATGATGGGTTTTAAGTGTTTAGGACACCCCTGCGTGGAGAAAGTTGAGAGCTACATCTTCGAAACAAAGAGTGTGTTTGGTATTGCGGTAGCTGTTGTGGTTGTGATTTAAAAAAAATTGTTTTATAAAAAGTACTTTTAGTTGTGGTTGGTTTGAAAAAATAGGTGTTTGGTTAAAACTGTGGTTGAAATTGAGGTTGAAGAAAAAGTAGTTTAATATGTTTGGTTAAGAATGTTTTTAAAATTGAGGTTATAAAATAATTTAAAAAAATATAAATTAATATTGATGGTTTTTAATTTAAATATTGTGAATTTAACTATTGCGGTAATATTATGAAATAAATCATATTTTATATATAAAAAAATTTATTGTTATATTAAATTATCTACAATTTCATTACGTACAAAATTTATCTGACAAGAACTACAGTTTCCATAATTTTTTAGCGTGTAATAAAATTAGATAAAATATTATCATGTATAAAATTCACTCTAAATTAGTTTTTTAAAAAAAAATTAACAAAAAAAAAACTTAACACACTAAATAAAAAAAAAAAATAATAATAATAATCCCACGCAGTGCAAGTGAACAGTGCACGAAACTTTTCACTATTTTTAACATGAACAGTGCACGAAAAATGCACTGTTCATGAACAGTGCATCATTTTGCACTGTTCATGTTAATTGCACAGTGCAATTACGTGAACAGTGCAAAAAAAGCATGTAATTCTTGCTTTGTAAAGGTTGCGTTTCCAACGCAAAAAACATGTGGGACCCAATAAATAATAAATTGCTTTTTTTTATAACCAAACGGCTGCAACTGCGTTTTAAAAAAAACACAGCCGCAGCCACAGAGACAAACGGGCTCAAAGAATCCTACGGGAAATGGAGAAGAAATCCCACTTTCAACTCTAACTTGCCCACTTTTCCGAGTTTAATAGGTAGCTTCCTTGGAGCAGTCGTCGTTTTCTGCACAGGGAAAATTGGCTATGCAAAATTCGTTGTTTGTCCAACTCCAATGAGTAAGAGTGTATTTATTTTTACGGTTAAAAAGTGTTTTTAATTTTTTAAAAATATTTTTATTATTTTAAATTGATGTTTTTTTTTTTTTATAGTTTTGATGTTTTAATATTAAAAATATTTTTTTAAAAATATATTTTTTTATATATTTTTAAATAAAAAATTACTTTAAAATTTAATTATAATAATTACTATAATTATAAACACTACCTGAAGGATTTAGGCAAAGAAAATACAGTAGTTGATGGGAATGTACTGTGGTCACCAAACTCAAGCCAAGGCAGGGGAAGAAAAATAGGATGTTTAAGGGTTTGTTTGTGGTTGTTTTTTTAAGTAAATATATTAAAGTAATATTTTTATATTTTTTAAAAATTATTTTTATATAGCACATCAAAATAATTTAAAAATATTAAAAAAATATTAATTTAAAACAATAAATTCTCCATTTTATTTAAAAAACATAAACAAAAACAAACAGTCACTTCAAAGACATACTCCCGCAAATGCAAATGCCAAGTATAAAGCTAAGCGGAATCTTTTGCAAAATACACGGCCTGTGTTGCCGCATCTGAATGACAGCTTCTGTAACTAGTTTGCAAAGCCTCTCTTTCTCCACGAGGCAGTACTCCACTTGCTAGATTACATCATGAACTGTAACATCACTAGCAACTAGCAAGTTCCATGTCTTTATTACACGAGAAAGCTGCACAACACCTAGCAGCAGAATCTTCATACCTGATGTCGCATCTCAATGAACGTCGCCGTAGGGACCAAAACTGTATACAGGGAAAAAAAAATTGAAATTCACCATCACCTTGTAATTAGAGAAAGTTGGGGGTTTTAAAAATTAGCGTTGATTTTAAATATTCAGATAGAGACTTGGATATATTTAAAAATAGAATAATGTCATTCTCATAGCATTTTTTTATATATATATAAAAGGTTACATACTATATGTTCTCTTTTAAAATTATTTTTTTTATTATTATCAATTATCCTAGTTATTTTAATTCCTTCTTTTATTTTTTAATTTATCGTTATTTTACAAATAGTTTGATGTCAGTATTTAAACAAGTTAGAAAATAACATCAGTCTCTAAAAATAAGAGATTTATCAAAAATATTGATATTAAGTTTTAAAAATAAATTTTTATTGGAATTATTAGAAGTTAACACAACCCGTATCTAATTTTAAAATCATGACTGGTTATTTTTAAAAAAAACATGTCAGTTAAGTTGTTTTTTTTTTGAGCGAGCATGTGTTACACGTGTAAAAAAAAAAGTAAAAATTTTAAGAATTTTTATCATTATTTTTATATATTTTTTAAAAAACATGAGTTTTCCTTTTATTTTTTTTGATATGTAGGCTCAAAGAGCCGATTTACCTTGAAAGTCTTAATGAATTTAATAAACTTATCATTGAATCTAAATATATATATATATATAATTTTTTTTATTTAAAACATAACACAATAATAGTTTTATTCAAATGCTAACACCAAATAAGAATTTTTTTATATTTTTTTATGGTAGGAATATTATTTTTATTGAGTACTAAAACGTAAAAAACAGTTTTTTTTCTAAACAAACAAACTAGAAAGACTAATGTTTGTTTTGTTTTTTTTTTTTTGATAGAATGTGCAAAGGAAAAAAAAAAAGAATTTTTGGAAAGACTTGGCCGTGCAAGGTTTAAAGAAGGAGGTTTTTATCCATGGTGGCAACATACGCAGGCGGTGATCACTTAAAGCTCTCTCCTTTTTTCTTCTTATTTATAATTAACTATATATCTTTTGCAGACATGGAAAAATTACAAGAAACTCTAGTCACAAAATAATATATTTGTTTTTGAAATTATTTTTTGTATGAAAATATATTAAAATAATATATTTTTTTAATTTTTTTGATAGTACTACATTAAAATAATATAAAAACAAAAATAAATAAATAAAAACATAAAAAATTATTCTTTTAAAAATCCAGAGATCTTGTTCTCTTATGTTAATGCCCCTACTGTAAAAAGACTCAACTTTGCAGATTTCAAGACTATTCAATGCACAATAATTATATTATCCAATCATATATTCATGCCAAGAACAAACATGAGATTTTTAATTCAACAACATATCACATGAACAAGAACTGAAGCAAGTAAACGTATCATTCCTGGTACTGACAGCAGACAAATGCTATTTTTTAAAAATTATATATTTTAAAAAAATTTCCACCGTCTTTTAATTTTCTCATCAATCAAATTCAATCATCCTTTTTTTTATAATTTAATTATTCTTCAATATTTTTTTCTATCATGTTCTATTATTATTTTCTTGATTATTATTATTATCTATCCTGATAAACTTTATAAATTGATAATTTTTTTAGCTTTACTTTTCAATATTAAATTATTTTAAAAGTGAGTTTTTTTATAGAGTTCGAGTTTAGAACTTTATATATTATAAATTTTAAAAATTAACTTGAATTAACAACAATACTTTATTATTTGGATGGCTATTAATTTACAAAACCAGAAAAGATATAGTTACAAGATCCGATTAGAAGTTAACCGATAAAAGGCCCAAATTGCATGTAAAGAGTTTACTT
>Ga0325414_1009857_pt1 | contig 10034 bp, 4 predicted proteins | sample PopdelMetagenome_8_FD_206183 | JGI IMG/M metagenome (GOLD analysis project Ga0325414, IMG submission 206183) | Populus deltoides microbial communities from Bellville, Georgia, United States - Leaf-PdKOR-R3 | ecosystem: Host-associated > Plants > Phyllosphere > Phylloplane/Leaf | place: USA...
TTCTTTATTAGGATGTTTACCATATATAACATAGCCCTTAAAGTACTCAACTATTTAATAAAAATATGTTTGCTTGCTCTAAAACCTAATTTTCCATATTTATGAAAAGATTTATGAGCCTAACTTACAAATTCTCATTGGCATAAGGGAATGGGTTTTAAGGATATATGGTTAAGAATATGGGAAATAATCAATAGTGCATCTCTCTAAAATTAATTAGAAAGTTAGTTTATGACATTATAGATCTAATTGTCTTTAAAAATGTATAATTCTTTCTCTATACAAAATACCATTTTTATTTTTTATTTTTTATTTTTGTAGAGTGTAAAGGATTGTTAATTGTCCATATATCTTTTTTTTCCTCACATAATTCTTTGAACTATTCTAATAAATGCTTTCGACCTCTATCAATACGAAGAACCTTTAAGTTCTTTTTTTACCCTAAACTCATGTAAAAAAATGTCGAAATAATCTAAGGCCTCTAACTGGTGAGATAACATATACACAACACCATACCAGAAGTAATCATTTGTGAAAATTAGAAAATAAGAAGCCTCATGGCATGTCTTTATATTCATAGGTCTATAAGTATTTGAATGGACTAGATCTAATGAGTAACTTTCCTTTCTAGCCTTACCGAAAGGCTTTTTGCATGGTTTTCCTACCAAATATGGCTCACACATAAGCATGTTTATTTTAGTGAGTGAGCCTATAAGTCATCTCTAGCTAGTCTAGCTAATCTATCTTGTTCAATGTGTCATAATCTTGTATGCCATCTAATTAAATCATATATAATATCAAAAGAAATAAAACATGTCATTAAAACAATGTCATTATTAAAATGCAAGTCCAAATCCAACATAAAAGAACCTTCACCAAATTGACCACGTCCAAAAAAATTTCTACCTAAACAAATATCCATTTAAGTACCTTCCAAGTAAAAAAGAAAAACCTAAACGGAATAAAGCTAAACTAATAAGATATTACAATAGGCATTTGGGGCATACAACACGTCATATAAACAATAAGTTGCATTTAGTGCACATCCTTAAACGATATGTGCCAACTCTAACGACATCAACCTGAGTGCCATTACCCATAGTAACGTAATGACTACCTACTGATAGACACCAATAATCTATGTATCCAACTCAATCTTTAGCTATATGTTTTGTTGCTTTCGTGTCTATGATCTAACCAAAGATAATATGAGTAACAAATATGTGTGAGCATATATACCAATAAGAGGGCTAGGATAGGGTTGTACCTTTTTTGGCTCAGAGCAATCCCAAGCGAAGTGATCCATGTTTTCATAGTTATAGAATTTAACCTTGGTCATGTTATTCTTTCTACTCTTACCTCTATGGCATTTGGTTACTTTGCCAACTCTTGGTGCCAAATTTGCAGCATCATCTTGTAGAGCTTCGCTTCCTTTTGTTGTTCTTTGTGTTTAGGCTTGAATGCCCTACACTATCTAATTTTAACTGCTAAAATTGTAGTATAATTTGCCTATCCACGCTTAAACTCAAGTTCAAGATGTTAACTAATATGATTGTAGGTCTTAATACCCTCATTGTGTATTAGCACCATCTTCATATGGTCCTAAGAGGATTCAAGTAAGGATCTAATGACAACCTGGACTTGTTGTTTATCAGTGATTTTATTACCAATTGCTTGCAACTCTCTAATCATAGAGGACATCAAGGTTGTTAAAAATCGCGATTTTAACACGGTATGGAAAATGTAAAACAAACTCGGATCGTAAAAACGAATCGTAAAATTATAAAAAATTTTAAGATTATGCTATTTATTTTAATTTAATTTAATTTTTATTGATAAAATAGTTATTTGTGCGTTGTATGTACTTAGGATTAAGGTTGGAAGTTTTTAAAATTATATCAATTATAATGAATTTTTTCTTTTCACCTATAAATATCAGTATATTTGAACCATATATCTCTGTATAAATTGGAATGATTCTCTTTATAAGGTATAGATAAAAAAAATAGAGTTATTTTAAAAAAATTATATATCCAATTCAAACCTCGATGAAAAACTGTTATGTTTTGCTTCTTATTATACCTCTCTGTGATTATAAATAACTGAATTTTTAAATAAATAAAAAAAGAGATTAACACAACTAAATCAAATGCACGTATGATGTTCTAACTTGATTTTAATCCTTTATTTTGATTAAATTTTTAAAAATACAAAAAATACCAAGTCTTATAGTTATTGTTATATTCAATTAATCTAATTAATTAATATTTTAAAAATAAACATAAAACAGTTTATTTTAGATATAATATATATAATTATTTTTATATTTCCTGTCGTACAACTGATCTCTTTAAGTAAGATTCTAAAAAATTCGTTAGAGTTTTTATATCTATCATGAAACTAGAAAACAACTCCTTTCACTATGTTTTATATATATATATATATATATATATATATATATATATATATATATATATTGTCTTTATGTCGAATGCCACATATCAAGTAATTACCAGCCCAAAGTCATTAGAAAGTCACCATCACTCAATGTACTTATTTTACTTCTTTAAGTAATCATGACTTAGCACAATAAATTTTTATACGGCCACAGAACTGATGAATAAACATAACAGTATTTGTTTTGCAATCAAATGTCAATAGTTTGTCAACACCTGTAATATCAATTACAATTTTATCTTCTGCGGGTAAAATCATTAAATCGGTGGTGAAATCGCGATTTTATGCGATTTTAACGATTTTACCCGATTTTAACCAGATTTTACCCATTTTCGAGTTTTATAAACGGTTTAGCACGTAAAGCCTACATTGACTCGTAAAATCGTACGATTTTACGAGTCATATTGTGATTTTAACAACCTTGAAAGACATCACTCTAAGGTGTTTCACTATAGATTGCTTTAGGTCCATCATATATTGGTTAAACTTTAGGGTTAAGGCTTATAAACTAGTTGGTGTCATGTTACCAAATTTCACCTTAAATTGGTCTTACATTTCCTTAGCAGTCCAATAAATCTCAAATTCTTTAATTAGATCATCTGCATAAATCTTAACATAGCAAAGTATGCAGTTCTATCCTTACCGACCTAAGCCTTATAAGCTTATTGGTCATACTAGTGTTTGATAGTTATTCCTTTTTTAGGTTGGGTCATGCTATTGATCAAGGTTTTTGATACCTTTTTCTCATTTAAGAGATACTGAATTTCTCTATGCCAAATGTCATAGTTATTTCCATAAAGTTTCTCATCTTTGGTCAATTTAATTACCAAATTATTGGAGGTCATTTTTTATATTCAATGCACAATTTAAATTAGCCACATATCTTTTATTTTATTATCTAGCTAATTAGATAATAATTTTTTTCTTACATATTAAAATTAAAAAAATGCAACAAAGCTAGTAATCATCTCCTAACATGTAAGTCACAATATTATATCTTATTGACCAAGATTAAAGCAGCTTGTTTTAAATATAGTCAAGTAGCTCATTATAAAAGTCAGTGCAAAATAAAAATAAAAACAAATTCAAGAGTTAGAAATAGAAGATAAAATTACAAATCAAATTCTCAACCTTTTTAATTTAGATATTAACACCGATATTTAAAAACATTCTAGTGATGAAATACTAGCCATTCAAAATAATGAAACCTTAAGTGAATTAGATAATGACCAAGAAAATGATAATTGCAGTCCAACAATTTGTACTTATTCATACAAACAAATCAATGTAATTACCTAAGAAAAAGATTTAATATTAGATGTCATTGATAAAACTCAAGATCCTGAAATAAAAAAAAATATCTTCATAAACTAGGATACCTAATTTCAAATGAAAATAGACCAAATGATATAAAGCCATATAATCTTTAACAAATTCTAAATCAATTTTCTAAACAACAAAGCCTACTACAATTCAAGACTTATTACAAGAAATTTGAGAAATGAAAGAAGAACTAAGACAACTCACTGCAATCATAATAAAACTCAACTAAAATGGTTATTACTATAAAAAACAAGATCGTTTTCCTGATCAAGAAGAATTTATAAATAAATAATTACCTGCAACATCTCAAGAATTCATAAACACAATAACAAAAATAAAATTTCAAAAATGATATATAAAAATAACATTAGTCATTAATAATGAACATCAAATTAAAACAATTGCTCTTATAAAATCTAGAATGGGTCAAAATTATATTCATAAAAGATTAGTGTCAACTGAATATTATGAAAAGACCACATAAATATTAAATGGCATTAATGGTATAAAACTTCAAATTGATTACAAGTTATCAAATATTCACATATATAATCAAGAAATTTATTTTAAGAATATTTTTATAATTGTTAAATTTATGAATCAACAAATAATTTTAGAAACTCCTTTTGTAACTCAAATATATCCATTTAAACTAAGCAATCAAGGTATCAAAACAAAAATATTTGGTTAAGAAATAATTTTTAAGTTTATATTATCCCTTAAGCCAATAGAAATAAATAATTTTCAAAACAAGTCAATTTATAAATTAATTTTTGTAATTAAAAAAAAGAAACACCTACACTCATTAAATCAAGAATTATATTATTAAAAAAAATTAAAGATGTTAAACTTCCCTAAAATCAAGAAAATATCAAACAATTTCAAGAATTATATGAAAAGAAAATATGTTTCAACTTTCCAAATGTCTTTTGGAACAAAAACCATTATTCAATTCAATTACCTTTTGAAAAGGGGTTTGATGAAAGAAAAAACCCTACAAAAGCCAAACCTGTTCAAATGAATCAAGACTTAGTCAAAAACTACAAAATATAAATCAATAAATTACTCCATAAATGTTTAAGTCTCATTGGTCTTGTATCTCTTTCTATGTTTAAAATCAAGCTAAAATTAAATGTGGAGCTCCAATGCTTATCATCAATTACAAACCACTCAATAAAATTATTTAATGGATTAGATATCATATTCCAAATAAGAGTGATATCATTAAAAGACTTCATAATGCTTTAATATTCTCAAAATTTGATATGAAATCTTGTTTCTGACAAGTTTAAATAGATAAAAATGATCGCTATAAAACAACCTTTATTATCCTGAATGGAATGTAATGTCATTCGATCTAAAAATTCCCCTTTATAATTTCAAAAGATCATGAATGATATTTTCGATCCTTATTTAAAATTCTCAATTGTCTATATATATAGATGTTGTCCTAGTGTTTTCAAAATCAGTTATCGAACATTTTAGTCATTCACAAAGATTTTTCAATATTCTCAAACAAAATAGACTAGTTGTCTCGGCTTTAAAAATCAAATTATGTCAAACAAAAACCAAATTTGTAGGATACAACATTTATCAAGGATCAATAACTTTAAATAGAAGAGAAATTGAGTTTACTGATAAATTTCCTAATGTAATCAAGAATAAAAATCAACTTCAAAGGTTTCTTAGATGTCTCAATTATGTCTTGGATTTTTTTCCAAAGTCTTAGAACAATATGTCAACCTTTCTGTAAGAGACTTAAAAAAATCCTTCAGTCTAGAGTCCTTAAATGACTAAAATAATCAAGTTTTTTAAAAGTCATGTCAAAAGTCTTTAGTGTCTAGGTATTTCGGATCCTAAAGCTTGTCTCGTTATTAAAATTGATGCCTTAAGTATAGGTTATGACAATATCCTCAAACAAAAAGTTCAAGATCATGAACAAGTTGTTTGGTACCATTCTTATATATGATTAAGTCCTCAAACAAAATATTCCACTATTAAAAAGGAGATTTTATCAATTATTTTATGTATATTATTTTTTAAAGATAATTTATTTTTATTTTTTTAAGAATTAATTATCAATCAACAAAATATGTCATTAAAAAAGATATTTAAAATATTATTTCAAAATATATTTTTTCTAAATGGCAAGCTATACTTTCAAACTTTGGTTTTAAAATTGAATTTATCAAAGGTGAAACTAATTCTCTCCAAATTTTCTCTCTAGAAAATTTTTACAAGGTTTGATATGAGCACATCAATTAAGAAAACTAAAGAGTCATATGCTATAACCCCTTAAAGACTAGTTTACTCAACCACAAGCCGTATTAATTCAACTCGAGTTAGGCTTCACTTTATGAAACCAACTGTTACCTTAACCAACCAGCTTTCAATCTTATTAAACTCTTTTAGTCCTATTACTTTACCTTCAAATTATACTCAAGCTTTATAAACTCTTGAGAAACAATCAGTTTCAAAAAATCCTTTAAAATCTTCTCAAATTAAACTTGTCACTCATTACGTAACAAAAGAGTACAATTTATACCTTTCACATTGAAAATGAATTCCTTTGTGAATACCTAAATCAAATTATTTCTCATTATCATCCTCGAGATTTCATTTTTCTCCAGCATATGTGACAAAATCAAGACATTTTTATGAGTTTATTTTGGTTGATACCGACTCGATCAAAATAACTCTTAATCAAGATAAAACCAACTCTTAAAGAATTGCTTTTTCAAAACTTAAAATCTTTAAAGTTTAAACCTTCTAAGATTGGAATCAAAATCCTTGTGCTTTGAAATCATTTTATCAAAACTTTCAGCCTAATTCTTATAGTTATTTTGACTATATGGAAGCCTGACATTGTGTCTTTTACATAAAAAATTTATGACAACTCATGGTTTATTTATTTTGACAAGAATTATCCACAAGATTTTCCAATATGGTTTGCCAGTGGTTGGTGAGAGGTTTTCTCATTAAAAGCTGATATCATTTTTAACAAAATCTTGGAAGGACAAAAGGTTTTTTATGAATTCAAGCAAACCAAGTCCATTCTCCTTTCACTACATTTTATGTCAACCTTTGGCATACTATGGATAGTGTGTTGGGATTATCAAATAAGAAAAGATGATGGCATTGGGCTTTCCCATAACTATTTAGGATTTCCAAAGTAAAATAGTGGTCCTAGTTTAATGAAGATCAAGCTTACCCCTATGCTATAACAACCTGGGTACAATTCCCAAAATCTTAACAAGTACAACCTTTTTCATCTCTAGTTTAATATATATTTTTAACACTAAAAAGAAAAATTTAAGCTAATCTTACATCTTTCAATTTTGAATCTAAATACAAAAAGAAACTTCTGCCATAGATTTCAAGTTCATCCGGTGAAGAATAAGATGTTACCCTAGCTAACGAAGATCTAGATCATGGTCCTACTTGATGGAACTATTATATGATCTTTAGACTCGCCAATGCTCATTCGCTTCAATAGTAACAATTCATTAATTTAGAATTCTCTATGACGTTAGTATCTATTTTGATAAACTGACAAAACTTCAATGATAATTTCAAGAATCTTATCCTTAAAAGAAAACAACAATTTTCATGTGGTAGATAACCATTAACATCAACTTTAAAAAATTTCATGTGTAGCGAATTACCTCTTCCACTTAGAATGTGATGTCTTATTCAACAAACATAATTTATAATGATTTCAAAATTCAAGAAAATTTCAATTATGTTTTAAGTCTAGGTACTCAGCAATATATATACTATGTTTCTTATATGTTGATCCAAGTGTTTTTAGAGTTGATTTCAATTTTAGTTTGAGAGAATAATCATCCTTATAATGTTGATCCAAGGTTTACATTTTTGTATTTTTATTTCTAAATACTATAAAAAAATATTTTCAACTTTAGTTTTAATATCTTCAATCAAAAAACACATATGATCTCATATATATTATATATATTTAAGATTAAAAATACAAAATTCTTAAAAAAAGTAATAGAATATATATCATAATAAAAATTAGTAGAATATATGAAAAATAAAATTATATGAAAAAAAAGAAAGTTTACTATAAAGATCATTAAACTATAAATAAAAAATATAAATTATTTTAAAAATCAATAAAAGCTAAACCATTATTTTTAAAAGATTTTTTTAATTAAAATGACACATTTTATTATGCATAATTGTCTCTTAGATTGCTAATTTGAGATTTGAAGAAATGTTTGCAACTTAACCGAACAAAAACCTTGCCTTAAAGAACTAAAGTTATATGCAATTGATCACTCCATCCTTTGCCCATGACGAGACGTGAACGAGAAGTACAAATCACAACAAAGTTGATCAATCTTTTGAAGAGTTTGCATGTTCAATCAAGAATTTAGTATGATAATCACTCAACCACATGAAAAGAAAAGAAAGACTCACAATATGTGACAACCTTAGATAAAAATTCATCAATCCCAAAAATAATATTAACAATTGGTTTATATAGTAAAAAGATAACCCTAATTTCATGTAATAGACCCAAACTTGATAAATAAGCCTTAATATATTAAAAGCCAAGAATAACTAAAATAATAAAATAAAACATAACCCAAATAACCTTTAAATTTTGTAAGTCATATAATAAACTAAAAAATAAATAAATAACAGCCGAACTAATTAAAACAAGACTAGAGTTGAATTTTGTAATTTATTGGCAAAATTGAAGCCTAACTTCAAACGAATAATTATCCATAGTCTTGATGAATTAGAAGGTCTACCATTTATTATTGGAAATGTATAAATGTCTATTTTTCAATGCAATTGGAATCACATCAAAATTTATTTCATAGCTCCAGATATAATCAAAACAATAATAAAAAGTTAAAATTGACAGATTTGAATCTTTTTATTTCATCTTTTTACGCTTCCCTACAAGTTTTTTTTGAATATAAATCAAATTAATTAAGACTTGTTTTTTATTCTTTGATATCCTCTTAAAATCTATTTTAGCCCATGTATTTTGAAAAAGTCCATTAATTGAATCCTTAAACATCTTTATTCAAAGTCTCCGACTGATCCTTTAATATACTTTTATTTTTTAGAAAAAAACTATTATAATAAGTTAATTTAATTAGTTAAAATTTATATAACATCATGTTGGTTTTATCGAATATATTGGTTTGTTAGTAAATGATCCTTATAATAACATAAAATTTTAAAATTAAAAAGATAAATTTACATTTTTATTTTATTTTTTTAAATACAAATAATGCACGTGATATCATTTAGATAAAAAAAAAATCTAATTTTATCTAATTATATTTTATGAAAATTTAAAAATCTAGAGATCGAAAAAGCTGTTTTCCATTAGCTGGGTTCACGTATTGGGAAACATTAATGTACAATTAAAACTTTGGGCGGAACCTTAGGAGAAACATGATAGAAATAATTTGAAATTAACTCCGTAAATAAAATAATCCAATATTCACAATGAAAACCCTATTTCATTAAAACCAGCCAAAGAAGGCCAAATCACCCCCCCGCTCCTCGTACCGTAACGTGATGACTTAGTGAATTAAATGAGGAAAAAAAGGCCAAGAATTCAAAGTCTATCACTCTCCCTCTCTGCTTAAAATTCAAGCAGTCTTTCGTGCGTATATATATAAATATAAGTTATTCCTTCTCTCTCTGATTTCTCTCTCTAAACTGTTTGCTCCCTACAACAAACATAAAACCCTTCCCCTCTACCTTCATTCTCTTTTTTTTTCTCTCTCTAGAAGCTTCGCCTTTTCGTTTAATCTCTCTCTTAGGGTTTGGTGGTAGTAGTAGTGGAAGCAGCTAGGGTTTTGTGTGGGTTTAAAATCAGGAGTAATGACTTCTTTGGCTATGGCGGCAGAGAAATTTAGGGATTTAAGTCAGGCGATTGATGTTCCTTTACTTGATGCTACTGTTGCTGCCTTCTATGGCACTGGATCTAAAGAAGAGGTCAGGCTTTCTTTATTCCATTTCAAATGCTAAGCTTATATAACAATTCCGCTCTTCTTCAATCCAAGGGTTAGGGTTTATTAAGAGTGTTTGATTACTAGTTGTTAGCAGTGAGGCAGTAATATATTATTATTATTATTATTATTATTATTATTATTATTATTATTGAATGTAAGTTTATTAGATTTTATTTCAGATATGGGTGAATTTGAAATCTGGCAATATAATTTTTATTGTTTTTCTGAGCGTCTATTGCACTGGGGGTT
>Ga0325414_1009858_pt1 | contig 10034 bp, 5 predicted proteins | sample PopdelMetagenome_8_FD_206183 | JGI IMG/M metagenome (GOLD analysis project Ga0325414, IMG submission 206183) | Populus deltoides microbial communities from Bellville, Georgia, United States - Leaf-PdKOR-R3 | ecosystem: Host-associated > Plants > Phyllosphere > Phylloplane/Leaf | place: USA...
AAATTTGAAAAGAGTTTCAAATTTTATTAAAGAAATTAATGACAATAGTCTTGAGAAGAAATATGATTTGATAAAATAGACACATTTCATACTCTAATATCTACACTGAAATATTCTTGATAAAATGGTATTAATTACATTGAGAAACTGATCACTAAAGGTTAAATTAAATCATATATAACTTTTTTAATATTTGAGAGATCATAACATATTACTAAATGATACACTTGATCTTTAAATACAAATCAAACAAAATTTAAATTCATAATAAGATAAATTATTGAACTTATTTAATCCTTTTTTTTATTAAGATTATAATTTATATCTGGACCAACATATTATAGGTCAAACACATTAAAAACCACAGGTAAGGAATTAACCTATGATGATTAATCAAGTGAAACTTGATTTTAAAAAAGTTTTAAAAATTAAGGACTAAAGCATAATTATTACAAGGGTTTACAATTCTAAACTTAAAAAAATCAAGTAAAGACTTGATTGTATAAATTTCTAAAATTATCTTATATGTGTATTTTTTAGGGGGTAAAATTACATTTTATCATTAATAGAGTTATTTGATTTTTCCTATAAATTGAATGTTATGTCTAATATCTTTCTTGATAAATGTACTTTACACACTCTATATATCAGGTACATTATACAAATAGGTAGAGTGGATAAAAAAAAAAGAGTTAGCACTCTAAACATATCAATTCATTTCTCTTAAAAAGATTTTAAGATATTTCTCAATAGTGGTTCATTTGGATTATTGTTAAAGGTCAAACAATTAAATGACTTGTGATTTATGATAATTCAACCTTAAAGAATTGATCAAGCCTTGAAAAGAAGATTTGATCTTGGGGTAATCTTCTCACAAACCTAAACAACCTTAGATTGTCTAACAAGATCCATTAGGGTCCTAATTGTTTTTAAAAAATTATTATTACTACTACATCTATATGTTTTAGGAATCCCAACAATTTTGAGTAGTTATTTCATGATATTTTTTGCATATGTGTGTTGTTGTCCTATCCTACGGGTGATATCATTATGCTTTGGATTATGATAATGGTTTAGTTACCATTACCATCAACATTATCATTACCAATTATACAAATTACTAAAAAAACTAAAAAAAAAATGATGGTTGTTTACTATGTGTTAATGTTCACTCACTCAGCTCATTATTCATCCAATGTTGTGATTTTATTTTATTTTGGCCCACAAATTTTTTTTCTTTTTCTATATCATCCTTTAACACTTCGAATTATCTTTTTTAATTGATTTAGAGGGGTGTTGTTTTGTTGTGGGGATAGTGTGCTTGCTCTCATGTATGCAATATGGTAGGAGTTACAATTAAATTGAAATCACAAATTATAATTATAAAAAATACTAAGAGGAAAGAAACTAATATTATAATGTTGGATAATGAAAAATGATGGGTTAGATTTTTATTGTAACATGGAGATAAGGTTGCCACTTTTTCAACCTTATCTTTTAAATGGGATAAGGATAGAGAGTGTATGAGAGAGAAGGGTCTAAAAAAATAAGACGGGGTGTGAAAATTGAAGAATAAAGGGGTTAGAAATGTAGAGGGATACAAAAATTAGAGGAGAGACGTTTCTATTTTCTTAAACTAGCAATGAAGAGAGAGATAATAGAAGAGTATGAAAAAAAAAAAAAGTTGTAAGGGAATTTGCAATGATAAAGTTATGGATACTTGAAAAGATTAATAAAAAAAGGATTCAAGGTTAATTTTTTTATATTTCTCTATCTAAGCCTTCTAATTATGGCAATGTCATAATGTTTTGATACTAGAGGAGGCAAAACACAACAACAACTATGACTGTCATTGTTGTGGCTACTTTAATGGTGAGTAGGGTGCCCATTATCAACAACAAGAAAAAAAAGTATATGGCAGAATTATAATTTTTCACATGCAGGTGATTCTACCCTTGCAACCTAGGTAAAGGGTGCCCTATAACTTTTTTTTAGGTTTTGTATTATTTTTATTTATTTTATAACATATGTATTTTTACTATATATCATTTGATTGTTTTGATATTATTGTGTCAAATTTTGTTGTTGTCTTTAGTTGATTATGAGAATTTAAAAAATACAGGTTTATTTTGTATCTTCATCCTTTTCTTGGTTCATACATCTTTTCAGGCCCCTCTCTTTTATATGATTCCAAGAGTTTTCATCATTTTTCTTGTAACTTTTGCATTATAATGTTGCTAAGATAACAATTGCTATGTTATAGGAAAAAACATTTCACTAAAAGTTTTGATTTCAGGTAAGCAATTTAATTTTAAATCTCATATTAAAATAACTTAGAAGAATAATAATATTTTAGGCAAATCCTTTTTGAAACAATAACAACCTACTATCAAAAGTAATAAAAATGTTAGATTTCAAGATTTCTCTAAGTCTTAAGTTCTTTTTTTATTTTACTTTCCCAAGTTTTACTTTCTCTCTCTCTTTTATTTTTGTTAGTTTTCTACTAGATTTTTTTTTAAAATGATTCTTTTGGATTGTATGGATTAGGGACTTTTTTATTTCATTGATTTTACTCTTTATTTTCTAAAATCTATATTATTTTGTGTGGTTATGAAGAAATTATGAACTACTTTCTTTAATTGTTTTTTGTATCATTAGCCTTCAAATCCTTTCTTAGTTATTTGATGCTGACATAGGAAAATTTCTTCTATATTCTTGGCATAATAATGTTTATTGTATTATTTCATTAATGGTTAATATTTCTAGGTTTTAAAGAGTTTTAGAAGAGTCGTAGTGCAGTTTGGTAAATCAAGCATAACTTTTAATCTAACTGTTAAGTCGAGCTGAAAGTTTGACAAAAAACTCTGAAGGCCTTGTTTACTATTGAATTATAATTTCATGATGATCGGAGATCAGAAAGCCTTCAAATAAGGTTTGAAAGTTATTATGTGGAGTTGTTTTTATTTACCTTGTTGTATTTGGATTCTTTTTCTTATTTAGATTAGGACTTTTAATTTAATTAATATTTTACTATTTATAATTTCTAATTCTAGATGAATTCTATTAATTAAGTGGGTTTTATTTGGGAATCATTTTCTATAACGGATCTTAGAACTAATATAAATAGGGACGTGTAGTTTATTTTAAGAAAAAAAACTATTATTTAGATTTCCTAACATATTAGAGTGTTTTCTCTAGATTTCTCTTTAGCTTAGGTTTATACCTTGTAGCTTGAGAACTGTATCTTTTATTTATACTGTAAACCCTAAGATAAATTAAAAAAATAATATAATAAAAATTAAGGTGTAATGCAATGAAATAAGAAAAAGAACAGAAAATAGAGTTAAAGATATAAAATAAAAGGAGTTTATGGTCGGAAATCCTCATTTTTCTAGCAGCGAAAATGGTCTAGCCATTTTGAAAAATGGCTAGACTACTTTATATAAACTGGTCGAATCATTTTTTAAAACAATCAGACCATTTTGGCTATTATCTTTGTCATAACCCAATTTTTTACTTTTTTATTTTATTAGTATTATTATTATTACTATTACTATTATTTTATTTACTAAAAAATGATAATAAAAATGATGATAAAAAAACAAATAAAAAATGAAATAAATAAAGAATAAATTAAAATTTGGGTTAAGGGCAATATGATTGAAAGTTTAAAGATTTAATTAAACTCTTGACTAGTTTAATTAATCAAATTAAGGGTTTAATTGGAAAATTGATAAGTTTTGAGATTTAATTGAACTTGAAATTAATTTAATTAATGAAATCAGGGACTTAATTAAAGAAATACCAAAGTTTGAAGAGTCAATTAAGGACTGAATTGATACGTTCTGAAACCAAGGATTGTTTCATAAAATACGCTGAAATGCAGGGGTCCTATGAAATTTTACCCAGGTGTTTGCTTACAAAAAGTTCAAAACTTCAAGGACCACATCAAAAATAGCAATTGGAATTAAAAACGGAGCCGTTTCTTGGACAAACTGTTCATTGCCCATTTCAGCTTCCGTTTCGACAGTTACAGATAATGTTTATGTTTCAGCGTAGAGGCATTAACGAGGGACACCAGGGGACAAAAACTGGGGGAGAGAGACCGAGAGAAAGGAATAACACGGGGAAAGAGGGGACCCAGAGAAATAAAAGAAAAAAAAAAGGAGAGAAGGGACGAGGGAGTGAAGAACGAATAACACAGGGGAAGAGTGGACCGAACAAGAGAAAAGAAAAATGAGGGAGACGATCAAGAACAGAGCCGCCAGGCCTCCCCCCAAGATCTCCCCTCTATCCACCTAAGATTGGTGCGAGGGGAGGTCTGGACTTTCTCATTCTCCCCGTTCCTTTCTCACGAGCTAGTGTTTTTTTGTTAACTCGATTTTGCTGTTAAATAAACTGATCCAATTATTGGTGCTTGCTTCTGGAAGTTGCAGGAGTTTATGATCAAAGAAGAAAAACCAGGGGAAGAGTAGTCCTAAAGAGTGATCAAGTCCTCGTTGCTCCCAGGCTCTTCTGGGTCTCTGGATGGGCCTGAACAACATGCTGCAGTAATGAACGCAACATTCTCTATACCATGCTCTTTGGTGCCTATAGATTCCTGTCATGTTAGTGCTCACAATCCGGTCTTCTTGTAGCAGGCTTCCTGCATCACCGGAGGTGTATATGTTAAGTCCCAACAGGTTTCCCTTGTCAACCATCGTCCTTTCATCAGCTTAGCGTCTCAGCAACAACAGTGCAACAGACCAGAAGAGGTGGACACGAAAAAGCAAGGGAGGACTGGAGGAAGAAAGACAGAGAGTGGGGAGCAACAACAGGGAAGAAAAAGGGAGAAGACGGATAGAGGAGGAAAGGAGGAAAAGGGGAGGTCAAAGACGAACAACAACAAAAAAACACAGGAGAAGAACCCCTATCTCCTCCCTCTGTTCAGACCTCCATCACCATCAACCATTGTCTTCGTCTTCCAATAATAGCACAAGCAACAACACAGGAAAGAAGGACTCGAGAAGACATAGAAAAACAGAAATGGAGGAGGAAGCAGCAGCAGTCGGGCAAGCCTCCGTCACCATCAACATCGTCTTTGCCTTCACCCCGCAGCAGCACCAGCCCCAAGAGCTCTTTCCCCCACCGTGCTATTGAGGCCAGCGTCCATCGACTTTTTAGTCGTGAGAAGTTTCTTCTCCGCCGTGAACAGCAAGCTGAATCATCAGTCGTGGGCACCATTTCCCTCAGCCTTGCCAGGTAAGTTCTTCAGCTTTCCTTCTTTTGGTAAATTAATTACCATGTTACTGTTGCATGCATGCGTGAGTGATTCACGTATGTATGCAATAGTAGCCAGCCAGGTCACTGGTTTGGACCAGTGACCCAACATTTTTTTTTGTTTTTTTAGACCGTGCTACATAAATAAAAAATTAAAAAAATAATTTTTGTTTCTTTTAATCTAGAATTTTACATATTTATTTACTAGTGCTAGAGTCAATAATACCATACTTTATTTGGTTGCTCTATATTTAACAACGTTAGAGTTGGAAATATTCATAGGTGAATATTCACTGATGCTAGAGTCAAGAATAATAATACTGATTTAAATTATTTTATTTTTATACTATGTAATATTTACCAACGCCAAAGTTAGAAGTATCCGTAGTTGAATATTCACTAGCGCCAGAGTCATTAATATTATAAGCAAATTATCATAGCATAAACTAATAAACATTTAGCAATTTAAGACAAAACTAGCAATGCAGTCTGCCTCAGGCAGAACGTTTAAGGGGTGATAATATCTTTCCCTTTACGTAACTAGTCCCGAGCCATAGAATCTTTGTTGATCAGTTAGGGTTCCTAGTGACCATAATACTAGGTGGCGACTCCTTAAACAAGACATTTTCCCCTAAAAGAACAAGATGCCAGAAATCTGTTCTTTTTCCATAATCAAGATTATTTTTAAGGCCGCCACGATATCCGGGTGTGACAATCTTAGTTATAACCCGATGGTCTCCAACAAGAAGGGAAAGGGAAATTTCATTTCTTCTTTTATTTCATCTTGAATGACTAGAAAGTGATGGTTAGGATTAAAAAGAGAGTGTTTTGTGAGAAAAGAATACATCTATACTAGAAATTTAGAAAAAGATCAAAGAGAGGAAATATTGAAATAGAGAGAGAAAATGAGAAAAAAAGAGAGGAAAATAGAGAAGCTTTGGGAAAATCTTGATGAATCGAATTTTGAAATACATTTTGAAACCGGGTAAGGTGTTCAACCTCTTTGTATTATTTTGAACAAGAGTTTAGTGATTTGAGCAAAAATTGATCAAAATTGAGTTAGGGTTTTGAGATGAAATTTGGGGGGAAAGTGAAATTCTTAGAAATTAGGTTTTTAGGATCTTTATAGGTTGTTGTGGAAGTGGAAACATGTTGAAATAACAAATAAATTTGGATGGGTAATTAAGCCTAAGTGTTGGCCATTGAGAGACGAAAAGGGAGATTTGATGAATTTATGTTACTCGTGTAAATTGTGATAAGTAAACACATAGGCAATGATTTAGATGAATGATTATATTTCTAAATTTCTATATGATAAATGTGAATTTTAATGTTATAGGAATTTAATGTCTTTGAGAAATTGACAAAATTAAACTAAGTTTTAGTTGTGTTAATGCTTGTAGACTTGTAGTGTTATTGTGATGAGTTGATTATTGAATTGATGAGGAATTGGTGGTTAATTGAATGAATAAGAAATGGTTGAGGTTTCAATCTAAGAAAAATTATCCTTTCTTTTTATAAGGTTTTAGCTAAAACAATAAAATGAAGGGGAAGAATTGTTAACGTGAGATTTTGTTTGGAATGTGTTAGGTTTACCATTTGATGAATATGTAAAGGCTTAATGAGAATTGTTTTTTGAAAGGTAACATATCCTTCTCTTTTTGATATTTTTGGCTAAAAGATAAAGAAATTGTATTGTAGTAATTGTTTATGTAGTGACTTGTTTGTATAAAATGAAGTTAATGCAAGGAAAAATAGATGTTTAACATTGAGCGATTAAAATTATAGGAGAGATGTTGGGGGGTATTGAGATAGGATTCTACACATAAAACTCGGACGTCAAGTAGGTGCTTGACACCTTATTAATTATATTCTATTTAGGATTATTAAAACATCGTAGTTAAATTCTTGATTGTTCATTGGTGTTATTATCTGATATAAGATCGTTGTCATTTTTTAGGCTAAATGGTTAGTTCTTGGTTTAAGAACTAGTGCTCTAGTTTGGGATATGAATTTAGATATCTTGAATAGGATTAATGCTCTATTTCTAGGCAATATAGAGGTTACCCTGAATGAGGGTCTACTACTTGGGTTCAAGTTAAGAGATTGTTGTAATTAATATGAAGAAAAGATAAAGATTAATTAAGTTAATCATTAACTTAAAACGTGGAGTATATCTGTCATATTAAATCATGTTTGTTCTCTACATAATAGTCATTAATCGTTTGAATAAGATTTGAAACTCTTTTCAAATCTCATTCCATCTTAGCCAATGATTTTTTAGTCAATATTATTTAAAAACAGATGGAATATTTTCCTTAATTCACCTAGGGTGATGAATCCTCTCTTGATCACTCAAGTATATTTATATAGTTCATAGTATACCTAATGTCTGTCATTTTGTTACCTCGATTAAGATAACATGTAACATGATCAAAATATAATATTTTTTTTAATAAGATAACTTAGTGATATCAAGTCTAAGGATCACTTACATAACCGTCATGTGAGCTTTTCAATAGACATAAGTGATCTTTTCATGTAGAATTCTCATGTGGGTCAGTTCAATGTATGTCTTATGACAAGCACCTATATATTAGTTTTAGGTATCTCTTATACCTCAACTTATGTGAACATATTCTTCCTTTCATAAAAAAAAAGAACATAATATGTATCAGTCTTTACAGTTCTAATGAATGACTAGTATTTAAGAGATGAAATAGAAATCTTATAATTATAATAACTTTATAATTTTCTTTGCAAAAAATTTTTGTCTCATGAACTTTACATTTACTCTGAATTCTTAAATCAAATATTAGATTCATTAATATAATATTATATAAATATTAAAGATAAATTAAATCTTTATTAATAATAAATATGTATTTATATAAATATAATAATGTAATATGTAACCAACCGATTGGTTACAAAACATATTAAACTAACATTTACTAATTGTTATGGTAGTTTTTTATTATGGTTATTTTATTTGTTGTTAGTGCATTGTCACATCCTTTTATTTTGACAAATTGCATATTATTTGTTTTTTTTATGTATATGTCCCCTCATTTCATTTCTTGATTTTATTTTGACAATTTTCTTTTTTGTTTTCGTTATAGCTTTATGATGTGACATGTTTATTACATGACAATTACTGTTTGTTGTTGTGAGTTTTTTTATATTTTCTTTATTGTTTTTTTGAATTGAGTTGACTTTTTATTGTTGAAATTTCATTTCATTACTCTTAATTACATGTTATATAACATTTTTTTTTATCGAGGATTTTCTATGATTGTTCTCAAAGTTTAAATTCAAACCAAGTATGTTTGGAAATATTACTTAGCCTTGTAATTGTAATGATAATTAAAACTATGATTATGGTTTTAAAAACCTTTGATTAATTAATTTTTTCTAGGAAATCTAAATTAAGCATCCTACAAAACACTTTTTTATTGAGGATTTTATAAGGCCATAATACTCATGTTTAGGGTGATGTAATATATTATTCATTTTTCTTTTTAGTTTGGATTTTAGGGTGTGGTTTGCGGGTATTTTTTTATAACCATCTTTTGCTTTGTTTATTGAATTTCCAAATAAAATTGAGCTTAAGAATGAGAAAAACATACCATTTTTTAAAATTCCTTTTCATATGCATTTCTTAATTTATTTAGTCTTTATTTTGTTTGATGACATATTTAGCCACATGAATTTCTTCACAAGTGATAGATTTCCATTCCTTTTATTCCTTTATGCATTTCATATCTATCCTTATAACACCATGTTTTTAGGATATAAAATAGGACTCTTCAAAATTAAAGAAAAATAATTGAAAATCAGAGTCACCACCTAACAAAAAGAACATTAGGGATCCTAATACAAAACACTAGTCTCATATATTTCAGTTAAAGATTACTTATATCTAAGAAAAGATCGACGTCACCCTTATTGTACCTTTTAAATAAGGAAAGATTACATTTATTTTGTATTTTTCTCTTAAATCTATCATTTTAATTGCCATTAGATTTTTTTAATTTATTTACAAATCATTCACGATGCGTTTTTTTTACGTCGATCCCAAAAAATAAAAGACTTATCAATAAGATTTTTTATTATAAAAAATCAATCCTTAAAATTAAGAGACTTGTCAAACTTATTTATAAAAATCCAAATCCAATTAAAACTTTTTGGTTTAGCGAAAATTTGAAGAAATATTTATTGATTTACTTGAAATCATCTTTTAAAAGAAGAATTATAAGGCATAAATAAGTCCCTAAATTGGGACACTTGTGGGATAAATTAAAATTTTAAATTTGATGATAATATGATAAAATTCATTGTCTTGTTAAAATTATTTTAAAAAACAAGTTAAAGATTATGTTAGTTTTAAAATAAAAAGACTCATAATTCGACCACACATGAGAAAATTCAACATTGATTCTTTTAAAAGAAACTCGTTGAATTGATCATTTTTAAAATGAGAGTTGGAGCCATAACGATGGTTAAAATTAGACTTTAACCTTATTTCTTCTAAAATGAATCTGATTGGGTTACTCTTACTTATTTAAGTCTAAGTGAGATTGTTTTGGTCTGCCTGAACTATTATTTCATATACTAAAAAAAGTATTACTTAAAAATAAATAAATCTTTAGTATATGTTTTTTTTTTACTTTAAAAGTTTAGCATATTTTTACTTATTATTATTGTTTATGTGAATGTTGTTAAGAAATAAAAAGTGGCCTCTATATATATATATATATATATATATATATATA
>Ga0325414_1009859_pt1 | contig 10033 bp, 7 predicted proteins | sample PopdelMetagenome_8_FD_206183 | JGI IMG/M metagenome (GOLD analysis project Ga0325414, IMG submission 206183) | Populus deltoides microbial communities from Bellville, Georgia, United States - Leaf-PdKOR-R3 | ecosystem: Host-associated > Plants > Phyllosphere > Phylloplane/Leaf | place: USA...
TGGATCTCAGATTTCTTCTCCTGTTGAAGTCTTCCTGTACTGATTGTGGAACTAGGAGGCGTTCAATACCGTGGATTACTCCATCGGGACGGGTCACATCATCCGGTCGGGTCAACACGGCGGCTCCAACAAGCTTTTTGCCTGAATTCTTGGTGATTAAGTGCAGATGGTCGTTGCAGAGAGTCGTGTGCCTGGTGGGGTTTGCTTTATGACCCGGCCAGTCATTGGATCCGACCCGTTGGGGGATAATGTGGAACAACAAAAGGGTTTGGAGAGATTTGAGATTACCGGGTTCAAGTAAAAACCGTTTGAATTCTGGGTCAAGTTGACGCTCTAAAGCTTCATTTTTTGGTGCAAAGATGGTGATGTTGTGTTTGCCAACAGCTTCTTCAAGGGCTTGCAGAAGGAGAGCCTTCTCAACGAGCTCAGCTAACTCAGTGTAATGCGAGTCAAGGAGGGCAACAAGAACCGAGTTGGAGTTTATCATCTGACCCGTAACCGTACTATTGCCAGTTCTATTCTGATGGGGCAATGCAGAAATGGAGGCAACGGAAAAACAAAGAAGAGTAAAGAGAAAAACGGTTTTCTCGGAGACACCATAGATGTGAGAATCCATGGTGCTCAAAGAAAGACTGGAACTTGGAATTGAGAAGGGTGAGAAATTTGTAGTTTCCTTGGCTTCTGGCTAAATGGGTGTGTGTTGAGTAGTGCACTATTGAGGGGTGCTTGTTCTGGGTTAATGGAGGGTAGCAGAAGGATGGTTTCGTTGGCCTTCAGAGGCTGGGGATGGGTTTTGCTTAGAGAAGAGACACGCGGAGGGAGACTTTTAACTTTGGAAGTAATGGACACATTTATTTGAGGTTGTGAAAGGTTAGGACAGGCACAGGCTGGCTGTGGGGTTTACACGGAAGACGACTGCTTTACATTACAGTATTACACTAACTACACTGGCAATCTAGCTAGCTAGCTACCACATGTCATGAGCCGCACGCGGTTTTTGTGAACTCGAGAACTCTTTTCTTCGAAATCTTCATTTGTGAGTTTTTCTGTAATTGTTTTTAAATAATTTTTTATTTAAAAATACATTAAAATAATATTTTTTTATTTTTAAAAATTATTTTTAATATTAATATATTAAAATGATTTTAAAATATAAAAAAATATTAATTTAAAATAAAATTTTTAACTTTTTTAAAATATAAAAACAAACATACTATAATAATTTTGTTTTTTTATTTTAATCAGTAACCTTTTTACTAATTTTGTGGTGATGTATATATTTATCCTTTTCCATCTCTTTTATGATTATTTTCATCTCCAGTAACATTTGAATTCTATGTCTTATTATCATTTTTAGGCTATTAATGTATATTAAATTACAAATAAGAGTTTTGTTCAGATGATGGTCAAGTATAACTATATTTATAAGATTATATAAAATAAAAATATTTTTTTCTCTTAATCTATTGGTTTTATTTATTTTATCATAACTCATTTTTAAATTATTCTTTAAATTCATCTTCTTTTCAAAATTAAAAAATAAAATAAAGATCGGTATTTTAACAAAAGCAAGTTGGGAAGATTTCACGTATAGAAAAAAAATAAAAAATCAAGCTGTAATTTTAGATGAAATTGAGAGTTTAATTGTATCTTATTTTACCAAAAACTAGAGAGACAGTACAAATTAAAAATCAAGTTATATGATTATTAAATGAATCTGCATAAAAATTAATACTAAAAATATAATTATATTTTTAATAAGCTAATTTAATAATAATCCTTGGAAGTTTACTCAATTAAATTGATAATATATTGTAATAGAAATTGTGAAAATATATTAAAATAAATTTTTTTCACAATAATATATTAAAAAGTATTTAAAAATATTAATTTAATATTTTTTAAATAAAAAACCCTTTATACATATTGCAAAAACTTCATTTCATCATTAGTTATTGCCATGTAGTAAAAGAAGATTATAACAACTCTGATGGTATTTATAAAAAGTTTTTTTATTATTATTTTAATAAACATCAGGTCCTAAACCTAAGGCTGAGTATATATTCAATTCACACGCGCACTGAACTTTTTCGAATCTAAATTTTTTTCAAAAAAAAAATAAAGTGATTGCTAAATATTGTTGCTGTTTTTGGAATTATGTTCTTAAAAATATAAAAGAGCTTAAAAAAACAATAGTGGAACTAACAACAGAGGATATAAACCAACATGACGAAAGCCTAATTGAATAGTTTAAATAATCCCATCATCATTTGGAAAAAGAAAAAAAAAACTCATCAAACTAGTCAATTTTTATTTTCTAAATCTTAATTATCTTTTCTTTTTGTTCTCAAGATATCCTCTAGTCCACTTTAGTGTATGAAATTATTTCTGTTTCTAGCCAAATTTTGGACATTCAAACTAGTAAATTCACTACAAACCAATTAAATTTTAAATACTACTTCAGTTTTTCTACATTAAAAAAATAATTATTTGAAGGATATATTATCAATACAGTTAGGTAGTGTTTTGTTTGTCCCGGACAAAAAACAAAAAATAATGAAAATAGAGGAAACAAGATTTAAAAAAAAAAAGGACACATAATTGTATTCAGTAGTGATGTACAACATAAAGTGATTGTCTTTGTATTCTGTTTGGTTATAATAGATAAAACAAAATAAAATATGAAAAAATCTATTTTATCTTTAATATGTATTATTGTCAAATTTATATATATATTACTTTAGTTTATATCGAGTGTTGAAATTAATAATATCATAATAATCATAGTTATAAAACATAAATTGACTGATGGATTGACCTGGGACCTGGACTGGTTCGAGTTTAAAAAAAAATAATAGATGAACGATTAGCTCGACTTGACTCGATCAAAAACCCAAGTCAACCCGTGATAAAACGTAGGTCAAAACCCATTGACTTTTTTAAAAAAAATAATCAAGACAAGGTTGTTTTGATTATTTTTTAAAATAAAGAATTGGATCAGCCGGACTAACCATCTCGACCCTGTGACCTGAACCTTACCTCGAGTCGACTCTTGAATCATGTTTTAAAACTATGATAACAACTATTTTTATTTGTATGTTTACTCGAGTCAACTCATATTGATCCTTCCGACCCGTGACTTAGATCTTGCCCCGGTCGGTTTTTAAAATTATGAAAATAACAACTTTTATCCTTACATTGATATATATCAACTCAGGTTGAGCCTCTTGGTTCGTGACCCAAACCTTGCCCTAGATTGACCATTAAATCAAGTTTTAAAACTATAATAATTACTAGTTTTATTTTATCTTGACTTAGGTTAACTTGAGTTGACCCTCTTGACATGTGATTGGGCCCTACCTTAGGTCGACTCTCGAGTTTAATTTTAAAACTATAATAATAATTATTATTGTCCTTACATTGACTCCGATCAACGATCAACCACACTCGTGACCCGCCCTTACCTTGGGTCGACCCTTGAATTATATTTTAAAATTATAATAGTAACCACTTTTATTTTTACATTAACTCGGGGCAACATGGGCCTCAACTAGTGATCCAAGTTTTGTCCGAGATCAAATTCCGAGTTGAGTTTTAAAGCTGTGATAATAATTATTTTTATCTTTTCATGTGTTGGTTGGACAATTTTAGAATTGAGAGTTTTTTGCAGAGATATTTTAGGAATAATAAAAAATATTATCTTTGAAGACATGTACTCTATATACATCTTGTTTTGAAATTACAAAAATTCACTCCAAAATTATTTTAGAAACAAATTTATTTTTATATCCCAGTCTTTTCAACCAAATATATTTTTATCTTCAGTATTTGTCCCTTCTATCACAAAAAAGTAATCAAACGCTACCTTAAATAACCTGGAGTGGGAACACAGTGAACCACCTCAAGTTTTTTTTTCATTTTCATTATTTTTTTTATTTAGTCTTTCAAACTTTTTTTTCATTCACATCCTTATTTTTTATTGTGTTTTTTTTTTTGCTTTCCATTCAATAATTATAATTTGATTTTGCAAAATTGATCATAAGTAAACCATCAAACGATGTTTGGAATCATGAGTACGTGGGACAAAGCAAGATGGAAGAAATATTAAAAAAAACAATGAAAATACAATATAGAAGAAAAACATGATCCAATGTGGGTTGCAATAATTACTCACACCGTTTTGTTTTAATTTTTTATCACTTGACTTTTTTTATTTTTAATTTAATCATTTTAACATTAAGTTGACTTGAAATTAGATTTGATATTTTATTTTAGTCGGTTTTATATAAGGCTATCACGATGTTAAAAATATGTTTAATGTTTAATTTGATAAAATAAAATTTAATTTTATTAATTCAAACCAATTAAAACTTTGAAGACCCAATTTCAAACTAAAATAATATTTAGCCTGCTTTTGTTTTCTAAACAAAATAACATTTTTATTTTAGTTTCCTCACTCAAACTTTGATTATTTTTTAATTCTTCATTTATTTTATTGAACAAGTATGTAAACTTTTTAATTTACAATTAATATTTTTCTTCATGATGAAAAACATTAGCAACCCTCATATATTTTTTTTGACATTGAAAAAAAAAATGCTTCATCTCATTAAGAAGCACGGTGAATCAAACTAGTATATATTAGAAAAGGATAGTTTGGAACAAGATTAGAAAAAAAAAATTTATATAAGAAAAATATTGTTAAATTAATTTTGAGATAAAATTCCATTAACTATGATAAGGAAATTCCAAAATTTATCCTTGTAATCTATGCCTAGTTGTTAAAAGACTTTTTCCAAGCTAATTGCTTGTAATTTGTCTCTAAATATATAATCATTGTATAATCCATCCTTATATAGTATATTCTCATCTATGATAATGAAAATATCCTCACATGAAAAATTCAAACCAAATCAAATTTAATAAATAAAAAAAAATTTAATATAATATGACAATTTTTTTCAAATGTATTTTTTAATAAATTAGCGGAGTTTCATAAATAAGGATATTTAATTCAATTTACATGAAAGTATCGTCTATGAAGATATATTAAAAAAAAATGAAGTAAAACATAAAAATAAATTAAGAACCATTAAATTTATATAAACAGATTTAAAATTAAGTTAAAATATAATAATAAATTAAACTAGTTTTTTTAAAATGATTATTTTCATTTATTAACATTATTGAAAGAAAATATTGGCAAAACAATATAAGTGATGTTGTAATAAAAGTCTTGACATGTCTCTAAAGTTTTTTTTTCTTTCATCTCTTCTTTTTTATTGTAATTTGTGGAATTTATTTTATAATTTTTTTAAATGTAATGTTTTTTTTATTAGTGACAACTTTTAGTCTTATGTTATTTTTTAAAAAAGTGTTATTTTACTAATTTTTATCTTAAACATTACTAATTTATTTTAAAAAAAAATCTTCAAAAATTATAACATAAAAAATAATTATGGGGATTCACAAGGCGAGAGAATCTGAGCATTTCACGTGTGTAGTTGCAACAGTAGAACAAAGTAAGGTTAAGAGCAAAGTGTCGGTGACCCTGTCTGGCCATGAGTTCATGCCATTATTTCTACGCCAAGCTTTTCTCTCTCCACACCTCTACGCGCGCTTCCATGCGTGAGCGTAGTCTCTGGACACTGCGACGTCTCGCCTGCTGGCAGATTGCTCGTCACTCTCAGCTGACTTTCTTCACATGTCTGCTTCCCATTTTGTTTTTCTCTGCTCAAATTCTCCTCTTTTGATTCTTCGCAGCCCATTTTTGTTCCTCATTTTATTTTAATTTTCTGATAAATTGGCCAACTAACACATAAAATAAAAATAAATGGCGGAATAAACTTTTTTTTTTTTTTGCTTCAAAGATATTTTTTTTCTCAATCCTTTAGCCCCCTCCTCTGGTTTTCAACAATTTTTTTTTATTATTAATATATGTTCGAGTCCGTTTAGATGTATTTTAACTAATATTATGAAATCTAAAATCAACAATCAAGTAAGTTTTCAATGATTATGAAGGGGCTCAAACTCATAATTATTAAAAGGTAAATTCAAGATTTGATCGGTTAAACTACCCCACATGATTATTTTCAAGGATCAAACAAGATATCAACCCCTTGAATTCTCAATGAACCTATCCTTGATATCATGGTAAGTGCTGGAGTAGAAGGCTCCCTGGATTTTTGGGAATGGATCATGGTATGAATCTCACCTCCATTTTAATCTGAGAAAATTCTGCATCATTATTCAATTTTATTACCCAGCCTAGCAAAGGTTGATTACAAGAATTAAGGGGCAAGCATGCCTTTTCTAGTAAATAAAAGTCATCTATTTGTATCTTTAGAGCTGTTCGTTTCATTCGATTGGCCACGGAACAAAATGAAGCAGAAATAGCACACAGCGAGCATCGAACAAAAATAATAATGGGGGGGAGTCAAAGGGTTAACAATACAAAATTAGTATTTTTCTCGGCAGTCTCATTTTTTGGTGACAAAGATAGAGCATCTTTATCTCATATATATATATATATATATATTGTAAATTGTAATATTAATTAAAATTTTATTATGGTTTCTAATTTTGATGTTAATTTAAATGTTATAGTTGTGAAATATAAGATCATTTAACTGTTGAGTTTTTAAAGCGCGACAAAGTCAAACCATGCTATTTTATTAAAAAAAATTTAAACAGTGTTTTTTTATTAAAATTTTAAATTTATTATGCTATTTTTTAAGAATAAAAAACCTTCTTTTAATGTTTGAGATTATGGTGCAAGGTAACTTTGAAAAATAGTTTTTTACTTGAAAATATATTAAAATAATTATTTTTTTTATTTTTAACATTAACACATTAAAATTATTAAAAATTACTAAGAAAATATCAATTTAGTATTTTTATAAAAAAAAAAATACTTTTAAAAAGTATGTAGAAGCAGAAATAAAAACTGTACCAAACTCCATATTTGTTTAATATAATCAAATTTTAGCACCTTTTTGCAACCAATGATGATCAACAGCCATTGAATTGCTCCATGCCTCTTCCTTGAATTCATGTGGGTATCTACTAAATCATAAAATCATTTATAAGTTTTTTGAACTAATTCTCTACTATAATTAAATTTAATTATAGTATTTAATTTAAATTTAATTATTAAATAAATTAAATTTATATATTTAAAAGATATAAAATTCATTTTATTTTTTATATTACCATCATTGCCTTCATTTTATTTCTTCAAAGGTGTTTTAAAAAAGAGGGCTAGATTTGTATTTTGAAAAAGCTAGTTTTAATATTAAATTTATCCACTTTAGAATTGTAAATAAAAATAGTTCATCTCTGATTTATTTTTGTAGTATTTTTAGAGGTTGAATTTTATTTGGAATTTAAATCTTAACATGAGATTTTATTAAAACATCCGAATTAAATTCAACTCAAAAGATTCCAAACATATTGCTAGCGACATGAAATTGAATCAGATCTAAAACCACCGCGAGTAAAACACAAATTATGGTAAAAATAATAATAAATTATTTAGGAAAAAAAAATTAAATTTGTCATATAAATACTTATTACTGAACCACCACATTAACAAGTATCAAATAAATCTTAAATCGAAGTCCATTTCCATTATATGTTGATCCAACACCATAAATATATTTTTAATTAACGTGAATGTTCGGGTCAATTTGTGTGTACCTCAACTAATTCTACGGGCTCTAAAGTTAACAACCATGTAAGCCTCTAGTGGCCTTAAAATTTGTAAGACTCGAACCGATGATTTCTAAAAAATAAACCCATGACCTGATCACTTAAACAATACCTCTCATGTTAATCCAACTCGATATTTTTTTGGATTCACGTGGGGTGTCCGGGCCAGCTTACGCGCACCACGACTATTCCCCACGGCCCACTGGACATCCTGCAAGCCCAGGAGCAGGTAAGGCACCGCGGGGGTGACAGGCGTGCACATAAAGGGCCGAACCCGGGAGGGGGGCGGAACAAGTCCACGATGGATCACAACAGTTAGACCCTCAAGTGCTGGGTACACACGAGAGCTCGAACCAGGGCACTCAGGCAGGGCAAAGCCTGCCAAGACCACTGAGCTACAAGCCCCGTGTGTTAATCCAACTCTATATTGTTTGCAGTAGTAGTGGGAGCACTGAAAATTACATAAAAACTCCATGGAACTATAATAATCAAGCATAAATCGTTGGCTTCCATGGTGATTCGCTGGCTGATGATCAATTTATTTGTATATTTCGCATCAAATTGAAGCCCACATTGTCATTCACATATCATGCAATATGCAACAACATGGAATTATTCTACTCCATGTCAAGGTTCATGCATGTAGGGAAACCTTGAAAATGTGCTGCGTAATGAAAGTCCAATTTAATCCAATGAGAACATTCTTCGAAAGCTCGAAAATAAATATATTATTACATATTTATTTATTTATATTAAAATCCATAGTTAAAAAAGTTGAAGGGCCCCACATCATCGGATTCTATTTGGGAGACAGGCACAGCCATCCCCACATTTTAATTGGGATTGGATGATTGATAGGGTTCTTCTTGGAAGAGTGGAGGTAGTCAGCATCCTTCGCCTCAAATAAATGAGAAAATCCATTAATATATCATCAACACCACCACATTTTTTTTTATTTAAAAAAATTAGATTAAATTGACCAAAAAATTCTAGATCTCACCGACGCTTTTGATCCCATCACATTTTATAAATAAAAAAAATAAGAAGAAGATGAAAACACGGGTGACAGTATCTCTTGGGTCATGACCCTAAACCAAAGGCATTGAGAATCTATTTTTATAAAAATATTTTTAATTAAAAATAAATTAAAATGATATTCTTAAAGTTTTTTAATTTTAATTTTAGTATATTAAAATCAGTGATACAATGTTAAAACTTTAATTATTAAAAATAAAAAAACTTTATTGATATGATGTGTTATTATAATCAACTAATTAAAAGTTATATAAAGGAATACAACCAAATCATGATGTGTTACATGATTTACTTCATAATTGGTGATTATATTGTTTGGATTTTAATCCATAATATATTGTTTTAATTTATTTCTTCAACATGCCTCCTTAAACTTATAGAGATTTTAAACAAAAATATTCATATGTTTAATATCTGTATTTAAAAATAATATTAAAATCTTGATGATTATTTTAAAAAATAACCTCAATAGGATAAGGCTATTCAAGTTAATAACAACCAAAGAAAAAAAATTAATTTTAAAAAATAACCTTAATAGGCTAAGGCTTGATGTTAAAAATAAATTTTTAAAAATAAAAAATACATTTTAATGTATTTTTAAGTAAAAAATATTTTAAAAAATAATCATTATCACAATCTCAAATATTATTTTAATTTATTTATTTTTACACGAAAACTACCTCGTAAAAAGAGATATATGAGAATTTGTCACAACTTTTTTATATAATAATAAAAAAAGACATTCTTAAAATATAAGTGATAATGATATCTTTCTTGTTAAAAGCCATAAAAAGGAAAACCACTGGCCACACAATGCAACGACTAGAGATGCAAAGAAGAGACAGCACAAAGAAAGCAAACTAAGAGGTATTCATGGATCACATTTATCGAACTTAAAAAGTTTAGGGTAATTTCGAGTTTTAGATTGTAAATATCAAATTCATTTTGCACATTATATATGAATTGTACAGAATTATGGCCGAGCCTATTAGCTCAAGTAGTGCTCCAAACCATAGACTGGCCATTTTAACTATGGCTGAGCCTATAATCGAGGCTTAGGTAGTGCTCCAAACCATGGTCATAGTTTGACTCTTACATGGCTTAAGGAGCACTGTGTGTAGGATTTTAGGACTTGGGACAGGCAGAATTGCACCCAACACGCGGGCTCCCCAGAGGGCATGCCTACTTGGTTAATTCTCTCTTTTCCGACAAGCAAATTGGTGGGCTGCCTGTTGTGTTACTCATGGCACGTTACTGGAGCCGAAAAGAGACGTCCTCTTTAGGGGCT
>Ga0325414_1009860_pt1 | contig 10032 bp, 2 predicted proteins | sample PopdelMetagenome_8_FD_206183 | JGI IMG/M metagenome (GOLD analysis project Ga0325414, IMG submission 206183) | Populus deltoides microbial communities from Bellville, Georgia, United States - Leaf-PdKOR-R3 | ecosystem: Host-associated > Plants > Phyllosphere > Phylloplane/Leaf | place: USA...
TGCCTTGCGAAATATATTTTTCTCTTTGATTTTATTCAATCAATCTCATGTGTGTGTCCTAGTATTATTTAATTAAATATAAAATTAATTTCAATAAACAGACCGATTGAACAAAACAGGTAAATAATCCATGTTGTAATATCAAATATATCAATGTCTTCATTTGTCTCTCGATTTCTCCAATTACATCTTTAGTTATTTTTAATAATTTTATTTTTATTTATTGACATGAATGGTTCTTGATTTATTTAACTAGATGTGCGCATAAATTTTTTAATTTACACTTAAAAATTTTTATATAAAAAACATGTTGAAAAATCCTAAATTTTCAAATTTTTTGTTGGAAAAAACTTTATGACTAGTGGCGAAGAGCAGGTCAAATAACTAGTGTCTGTGTGTGGCTATAAAAGTAAACAGAATAGGATATGGTGAGACTTGTTTTCAATAAATACTAGTTATTTGACCTGTGTCTGTCTGTGTCTCGCCATGGGTTAAATAAATTTTTCTTTTAACAAAAAAATAAATATGACATCATTTCATAAGTGTTTGTTAACAAAAAAAAAATCTCAATCATAAATTTAAAAGTTTAGTATGCATTCAAAAAATAAATTATGAAATTTAATTTCTAACTAACCGAAGCTAACCAGTTAAACCTGTGACCCTTGTCATGAACTTCATCGGGTTCAATAGTTTTTCTATATAATTTTTTATTTAAATATATGATAAGAAAAATAGACACTCACAAAATTAAGAACAAACTAAATATTGAGGTGTTTGTTTGAGATCAAGATAAACCTATAAATATCAAACAAAAACAAATTATGATGCTATCTCAATCAATTTAACGTCAATAAAAGATGAAATTAAAAGTAAAAGTATTGAATTAAAATAAGGAGAGAGAAAAACCTTAATTAACCCTGGGCAAACCTAGCACATCCACGATATAGAGCATGCACTCCACCTGAATTAACAAAAAAAAAATCTAATTTTGTTTTTCATTTAACAATATCTTAATCAAGTGAATGGGTTTCTTTTCATAAAAAAGACAAAAAAAAGAATAAAAATGGAAAAACAAGGGTGGTTCGTGGAACTAGCAGGACTGACCTTTTAAAAGTTAGAGAAAAAAGTCTTTCTCTTAAGTTAAATTAAAAGAAAGAGAGCATTTGAATACCAATTAAAGAATGCATTACTATTTTTTATATGTTTGAAAACACCATTGCTATAAAAACTAGGCTGACCCGACAGGTTGACCTGCAACTCGATTGACTCAAGGCCTAGATCATATTAGGCTTAAAAAAACCAAATGGAGGAATTGACCAAGTTTGACCCGATCATAAGTTGATTTGTGACATGGTTAACTCGAGTAATTCAATCAAAACCCATCACAACACCTATTAATGTTTTCTAAAAAAAAATTGAAAACAATATTGTTTTGGTATTTTTTTAAAAAGAAATATTTTGGTAAACTCAGGTTGACCTTTCTCACCTGATCTTCGATCCTTGTTTTGGGTTAGGCCTAATAACTATGGAATAAATATTAAAAAAAAAAAAGCAAACACGCCAGACACATAGGGCAATCACGCACTTGATCCAAAATAATAGTCTACCCTTTTTTTTTTCCTATGAAATAAACTTAGATGACACATTGTCTTTGAGTGTGGCCAATACATCATCTAATTTTGTAGACGATGAGGCTTACACATATACACACAACATGTTGTTTGTAGACCTAAAATCCAGCAACTAGAAGGTTGTCGACAAATTAAGCCAGCGGGTTTAAACAAAAAAAATCATTTCATGGCCTTTTTTTATCCAAAAACACATAGAAAACCATTTAAATACCTAAATAAACTTGTTTGTGCCTTCAAACAACTCAGAAATCAGCCTAAAAATTAAAAAAAAATCAACTCGAAACCCAAAAACTTTTCGAGAGTAGATCTACTTTATCGAACACTTTTAGGGTTAAACAACACCTAAAATAAACTCTCATCGCCTAATAAAACCTATTAAATCCATTATCAACTTTATTCGTGGTCAATGATGACTTTTTTTCTTTATCGCTAGCATTTAGCGAGACATTATCTTTTTCTCTTTCTAACTAGGGGCTAGAATATAAGAAAAATGAATTTATGAATTAAAATTGAATTTTAAAAATTTAAAGGAATCTAAATTGTATTATTTGTAAAGATGAATGACGAGAGAGTACTTTTTGTGCAAACTCTAGACAAGCCACTCATTTTTGGTGCCTTTTCATTTTAATCTTTCGTCTTTTAATTTTTCCTTTGCCTCATAAATTATAAGCAATTGATGTTTAATTAGGATAAAATAATCATCCAAAATAAAAGTTTGATAATAAAAAAAAAATACAGAGTGGATCCACAATAATCTATGAATGTGTGAATAAAGGAGCACAATTTTTTTTTCTCTAGAAAAAAAAAACCCAAATGTTTTCTATAATGTATTTTTGTTCATTAATTTAGTAGTACAATGAAAATATACACAAAATAAAGACCTGGCAATTTTTTAATGCTATAATGGAGAAAGCCATTAGATGCCCACTTGTTAGTTAAAAAACAAAATATGAACAATATAACCAAATATTATTAATATACGTCACATGACAAAGAATTAAAAAAAAAATCTAAAATGAAAGGCATTTTCACTCTACACATGCGCGTAATTAACTATTCATTGGAATAATATAAATACATTTTTGCCCTTTCTATAAAAATAAATGGTCTTGGTTACCATATTAATAGGAGTAGGATTATCTTTTCAATATTTTAGATACAGTAAAATAATTTAATTATCCTTAAAAAAATTTAAAACTAGCATTTAGGATTTATTAAGTTATCTTACTCTTTAAATCACGTTAAAATTACTCAATTATCATTAGGAGCAAAGTTTTTAAAACTATCATTTAGAAGCTTTTTCATTTTTTTATTATATATTTTTTTTTGTTAAATGATAATGAGTTGGTGTTTTAACAAATTTTAAATAATATTTAAGTATAAAAGTGGAACGCATCCACTACTTTCTAGTGATGCATGCCATGTCTCTCTGCAACAAAAAAAAATTCTCTTCTATCATATAATTGGAATCGCCATGGTGTCTTTTTCCGCGATGGCAACGACAATGTAATGATTTGTTACCAATGTGGCTTTTTTTTTTCCCTTTTTTTATTTAGTTTCCTCAAATTTTGTGCTAGTCATTCAAAATTGCAGATTTGTTCTCTTGGTTATTGATATTTCAACTTTGGTTCTTATTCTTTTGGTTTTTATTTTTTATTCTTGACCCTTTTATAAAACAATTTATTTGTTTTTAATTTCATTATTCAATTTCAATTTGTGATATATTTATTTTTTCAATTAGATTCTCATTCTATTGATTGCTTTTTTGGGTTCTTTTATTCAATTGATTTCTCTTTTTAATTTCACCTTTCAATAACAAAAAAAATTTAGTTATCTTCTAATTTATTTTTTATTCAATTTTAATCATCATTCTTTTAATTGTTGTTTTTGGTTTTGGATCATTTTGTATAATTGAATTTTCTTTTTCCCATTTCATCATTCAACTTTTGATTAGTTAAGGATTGAGTTTCGTGGTGGTTTTTCAAATATGATGCTTCTGATCTAATGAATTGGGTCACGAGTATGAAAAATTAACGTGGGTTGACATCTTTTTTTTTTTACTTGTTTTTTTTATTTCATCATTCATATTTGATTTTATTTTATAAAAATAGGCTCTGTGGTTTTTTTTTATTTTTTTCTATCGGATTATTCTGATCTCATGACTTGGGTCGCGGGTTTGACAAGTTAACCCGGGTTGGTTCACCCATTATTACCCTGGTTACAAGTTTATCAAATTAACTCAGGTTGATCTAAGCTCATGGTTACTATCGGATCATGTAAATCCCGAGAAAAAAACCAAGGCTGGATTAAATTAAAGAAAATAAACTAAACTAAAAAGAAGTGGGGGCAAGAACGAATACACTTAAAGAAAATGGGGCCTAAATGCAAATAAAAATAATTATAGAGCAGAAACACTCCTATTCTCACCAAAAACAGATCTGCAGCTACGTAAAGAAAGAAAAGAGGGAGTTTTTATATCTATTTTTTTTTACAAATCAAGAGAGAAACACCAAAATTTCAAGAACCCATCCCAGATTGAGGGTTATAGGTAAAATAAACCCTGGTGGGAAAGGGATTAACAAGAAAAAATTGAACAAGAAGAGAAAAGGAGAGGGTTGGCTGTCATTAGAAAGAAATGAGGGATTGAAGCCTTGATTCGCACCAGGTAAGATATTATAAACCTGGTCTTATGAGTCATTTCAAGTCGATTATGAATTGATGCCTAGATGTAAATTTATATTGAGTTCTTAGACTTGAATTGAAAAAAAAAAAAGAAGTAAGAGTTGTTAAAGTAAAGAACTTCGTGTGTTGTGTGTAAATGGAAAGGTGATGAATCTGGACAGTTTCATCTCTTGACCTTCAAAAAGATTTTGGGTAGGAGAATGAAGGAATTAGAATCAAGTTCCTTCATAGAAATTGTAGTTTTGGATGTTTACTAACTAATGAAATTGGTCTTGCTCAATTTGGAGTCATAGAACTCCAGTTATGGGTCATGACAGACCCTATAAGGTAGTAGGTCTGGTTCATTGATGAGTGATTTTGACTATCTTAGAGGCAGAACTGGGTTCTTCTCAAAACATAGAACTTGTAACCTTATGTCTTACCTTTCCAACGCCATAAATTTCACTTAAATCGGAGTTCTATAACTCTAGATATAGTTAAAAATTTAAGGAGAGGTCAGACAGTAACAGTTCAAAAATGGACAGTAACAGTCCAAGTGTTTGTTAGTGAGTGATTTTGGCTATCTTAGAGGCAGAACTGGGTTCTTCTTAAATCATAGAACTTGTAGCCTCATGTCTTACCTTTCCAACGCCATAAATTTCTCTTGAATCAGAGTTCTATAACTCCAGATATAGTTAAAAATCTAAGGAGAGGTCAGACAGTAACAGTTCAAAAATGGACAGTAACAGTCCAAGTGTTTGTTAGTGAGTGATTTTGGCTATCTTAGAGGCAGAACTGGGTTCTTCTTAAACATAGAACTTGTAGCCTCATGTCTTACCTTTCCAACGCCATAAATTTCTCTTGAATTAGAGTTCTATAACTCCAGATATAGTTAAAAATCTAAGGAGAGGTCAGACAGTAACAGTTCAAAAATGGACAGTAACAGTCCAAGTGTTTGTTAGTGAGTGATTTTGGCTATCTTAGAGGCAGAACTGGGTTCTTCTCAAAACATAAAACTTATAGCCTCATGTCTTACCTTTCCAACGCCATAAATTTCGTTTAAATCAAAGTTCTATAACTCCAGATATAGTTAAAAATCTGAGGAGAGGTCAGACAGTAACAGTTCAAAAATGGACAGTAACAGTCCAAGTGTTTGTTAGTGAGTGATTTTGGCTATCTTAGAGGCAGAACTGGGTTCTTCTCAAAACATAGAACTTGTAGCCTCATGTCTTACCTTTCCAATGCCATAAATTTTGCTTGAATCGGAGTTCTATAACTCCAGATATAGTTAAAAATATGAGAAGAGATCAGACAATAACAGTTCAAAAATGAGATAGTAACAGTTGAACAATGATAGTCCAAATATAAAGAAAGGAATGATAACTAGGATTGGACAAAGAACGACAATAATAATGAGTGAAATGAAAAAAACATAAAGTACTAAGAAATGACTGAAAGAAAGACTTATTGGTTGTTGATATGGTTATTATAAAACATATCCTTGAGTGAGGAAAATTTATGAGATAAACCTGTGATTTGCAGGAGGGACCACAGACGTGGTGCAACAGCAGCAGCAGGGGAGCACGAGTAGAGCTTCTATTGCAGGTAGGTGATTCACACCTATGCTTTCTAGTTAAATTCCATGATTTAATATATTTTTGATGTGAAATGTGAATTACTGAATGTATGTGTATTCAAGGTGAAAAGTTGTTATGTGAATTGCCAAGTGATGAAATTATCACTGACAAAGGAAATATGAGAAGTGTGATTTGAGGCATAAACTAGCATACATTTAGTGTATGTTAGGATCCGGGTAAGGGAATCACCCTGTATTGGCTAGCATACATTTAGTGTATGTTAGGATCTGGGTAAGGGAATCACCCTGTATTGGCTAGCATACATTTAGTGTATGTTAGGATCCCGGGTAAGGGGATCGTCACGAATGGACTAGCATACATTTAGTGTATGTTAGGATCCCGGGTAAGGGGATCTCCATGTATTGGCTAGCATACATTTAGTGTATGTTAGGATCCCGGGTAAGGGGATCGCCATGTATTGGCCAGCATACATTTAGTGTATGTTAGGATCCTGGGTAAAGGGATCGCCTTATATCGACTCCTATGGGGTGGTGATGACGATACCAGTGAAATTGGTATCGGTAATGTGATAAGCAAAAGTAATCACGTTAATCTTATAAGGTCTGGAATGAAGGTTGATAGTGGCAGAGGGAACGATTATTAATAGTTTGAATAAGAAAGAGATTTTAATAAAAAAAAAACTAGAAGGGAGAAGTAAATGAAATATGAATGCATGTTAACCTGTTAAAATTATTAGATATTCATATTGTTATATTTATTGTGATATTCACCTTGCAATAATATGTATTTTGTTTCAGGATCATCGTATGCACGACATGAGTAGATCCTAGCTTATGTTCCCTTTTTGAAATCTAGGTTCTAGGGAGTATACCTTTGTATTTTGTAAACATGAAAATGTTTGTATAACTTAATTTGTATAATAAATGTTTAAACTTGATTGGATGAATTTAACGTTGTAGTTTATATATCCATATTTCATGTCTATGTATCTATATTTATTTAAATTATCCATCCATAATGATATTTTTGTTATATAATGCATATCATAAATATTATGGTTGATAGGTGTGAGTATAATTATGGAATTGAAACCCATGATGATTGGGTCGGGAATTAAGTTATGAGATGCGAAATGTTAGAAGTGTAAACAGGTTACATGTCGGTAACTTGGGACCTTCTAGTATAGGGGGGATTTCGTCGAAATTCCAGTAGATGTTAATACGAAGACCATGAATACGTATATACAAAAAAAAAATTAACTACTCTGTTTTTTATTGACATGAGATTGTTGTTTTATCCCAGAAATGAAGGATGTTACAGATCAAGTCCACATAACACCACCATGGCACATCCCATTGCATTTGAATGCCCTATCATTGTGATGTTAAATTTCCATGACACTCATTTGCTATTTTAACATTTCATGTCAAGCATGTGTCTTATAATTGATGTTTAATTGTATGTCACATGTATTACATGTAATTTTATACAAAAGTTTGTTGGTAAGCTTTTATTTTTATTTTTTTCCCAGGTTAGAGAGAAAAAAATTAAATAAGTGAAAGTTTAATATGTTCAAGAAATATGGTCAGTAATGCGATGTATAATGATTTTTAAAAATATTTTATAATTAAAAATACTTTAAAATATTTTTTTATTTAGTTTTTGACATAAACATGTTAAAACTATTTTAATGCTTTTAAGATGAAAAAAATTTTGAAAACTCTTTAAAAAACAGGTTGAACCACAAAAATAAACTCTAAATATATGTTTAGTAGTATGGTTGAAACTATATTTTGCCCTCATAATTTTAAGAGTATTTAGTTAATCAATACACATAACAGTTTTGCATGAATTCAACTGAAAACTTTGTTTTTAAATTTTATTAACAAAAAAATTACTATTTATAACTTTTCTTAACATATATTTTTAAATGTGAACCGCAAAAATTACCGCATACCAAAATCATTACTTTATAAAGCGACATCCATTCAATTTTTCTTAACTGCGTACATTTTTTTTTCATATAAAGTAGACTTAACACATACTTATCATTCCCTGATTAATTGAGGTTTCAAAATAATAATAATAATAAAAACTATCAAGATCATTTTTATGCATGAGAAATGGTGATTGTTTCAACTTCATAAAATAATAAGAAAACAATTTACGGTATGGTATAATTAGTGCAAATATTATTAGTTGGCAAATATTTGAAATAGTTTCTTTATGATTTTAATATTTTCTTCTTCTTCGTAACAATGGAATTTTTTAACTGAAATCGTATTCTTTTTATCTATAGTTACCATCTCTCACATGAATTGTTCATAATTATGGAATAATTAGCGAAACTGTATACAAAGATAGGGTAATTTATTTTATATATTGAGTGAGTTTACTCAATGAACAACATTTATTTATTTTTTAATGTGTTTTTAGATCATTTTGATATTTTTAGATCATTTTTATTTTATTTTATTTTATTTTATTGGTGTTTTTAAATCATTTTGATGCACTGATGTCAAAAATATTTTTTTAAAAAAATATTATTTTAACATATTTTCGAGTGAAAAGTACTTTAAAAAATAACCGCAACCTCACTTCTAAAAATAAATTTTAGAATAACGCTATACAAATATATTTTATATATAGATTTTCCATACAAATACGTGTGGCATTGATTCTTATTAAAATGAGGAAATCTCCATTTATCACTTTCATACATGAGTTTACTTATAAATATATTAAAATAATACATATTTTATTTTATATAATGATGGTTGTTTTTTAAAATATTTTGTGCTTATAAATATATTAAAATAATATTTTTTAATAAAAAAATTAATTTTTTTAAAAATATTTTTGAAATATAAAAATAAATTTATAAATTAACATAAGTAGACTCAGGTCGTTTTTTGTGTTATTTTTTTAATTGAAACTTTTCCAGTTTTATCATTTAATATTAGATCGATTGAGAATTGATTTTCATAATTTGTTTTGATTTGCTTTGTAGGGGTATCTTGGTCTTAAGATCAAGGTCGCAGGTTTTGACAGTTTTATACTGTTTAAATTGGATTTTTCTTCTTCTAAAAGGTTATCTCGGTCTTATGACCATGATCACTAGTTCTTCAACTGAATTTACTTTTTATTAAGTTGTCCCTATCTCATGACTCGGGTCGCGGGTTTGGCGAGTTAACCCGGTTGACTTATTTTTTTCTTTTTTAATTGACTTTTTCCTGATTTCATTATTTAATAATGTGTTTGATTGAAATTGTGCTTCATCATATGTTTTGATTTTTTTTATTAGGTTATCTCACTATCATGACCTGGGAATAATGCTTAATAAGTTAACTCGAGTTGATTTGACTCATTTTTATGTCATTTTTAATTAAAATATTGACAAATTTTTTAATTCAACATTGGGTCCGATAGGGTTGATCGATGATTGAGCTTCATATTTTATTTTGATTTATTTTCTATAATGATATATTAGTCTCATGAGTAGAGTCACGTATTTGATAGATTAACCTAGGGTTAATCATGTTTTTTTTTGTTTTTTTCGATAAGATTATCTTGATCTCATGACACGAGTCAAGAGATTGACGAATTGACTAAGGTTGTTTTTATGCTATTTTTAATTGATTTTTTTAATCTTTTTAATATTGAGTTAATTGAGAATTAAAATTTATAATTTGTTTCGATTTGTCTTTTACGGTGATATCTCGATCGATCTTATGACCTGAATCGCAGATTTGATATGTTAATCCATGTTGTTTTCTTAGATTATTTTTTTAATTTTATATTTTAATATTAGATTGATTGAGAATTAAGTTTTATAATTTGTTTTGATTTTTTTTTTATGGGGTTATCAAAGTTTCATAATCCGAGTCATAAATTTAACATGTTAAAACAAGTTGTTTCAAGTTAATTTAATATATTATTATTTTAATATTAAAAAATATTATTTAATTTTTTTTATCAAATTATATTTTTAAACCTATAAAATTAATCCAGACATAATTTTTAATCAAACCCTTAGTATAGCACGCTTGAATAATTAGTTTATGTTCAAAATTACGAGAGTTTGGTTGGTGCTGACTGCTGAGTAAACTAAACAAAGCGAACTACATGGGCATTTGTGACAT
>Ga0325414_1009861_pt1 | contig 10032 bp, 5 predicted proteins | sample PopdelMetagenome_8_FD_206183 | JGI IMG/M metagenome (GOLD analysis project Ga0325414, IMG submission 206183) | Populus deltoides microbial communities from Bellville, Georgia, United States - Leaf-PdKOR-R3 | ecosystem: Host-associated > Plants > Phyllosphere > Phylloplane/Leaf | place: USA...
TTAAAACATGGGTTAACTAAAAGCTACAATTTCTTGTTTTTTAAAACTTGTTTTTTCAAATCATAAAAACTATCATGATAGCAAACACCCACTTTGTTAAGAATCAAGGTAACATGTCTTGTAGATGGTATAGAAATAAAAAGGTTTCGAGATTCGGCAAATTATTTTTTTGCAGAATCAACTATCCTCCTTGAGCTTCTCAGGTTCTGGCTTTGTGTTGGCATGGGAACCTGGCCATGTCTTTTTGGACAAAAATGAAATTTTCTCACGGTTTAGGCATGGCCAGGAATGGTTAAAATTGGAACGCTTCTATCCTGTTGTATGAAATATGAATCGTACAAGGATGCCTAAACACATTGGTACAGAAAACATCTGATGATTGCTAGATGGGTGCCAGCAAGGGAAGAGGAACATTGATTAAAGAAGGAAGTTTGGAGCCCGTTATTGTTTGTCTCCAACAAGCACTCTGATTCAATTGCTTTAAATTCTTCTTTTGCACCATGCCTCGTGCATATTAAGGCAAAGGCAAAATAATATCTGCCATGCTCAAATAACAGCTCAAAACCAAGGATTTTCAAGATCCTGCATATGGATTATGTTTACTAGAACATTCTACAAATGTTTGTGAATACTAATCTCATTTCACGATGCCATTCCCTTTCCAAATTCCTCAATTGTTTTTGTTGAGAGTGTAAGGACGTCGACAAAAGCAGAAAATGATGCTCGGAGAAATCGCGCCTCAACTGCTTCAAAGTGCCTATTATCACAAGAAAAAACAAATGGTTATAAGGTAAAGGGCTTTCAAACTACAAGGTACTAGGCAATTTCATACAAGAGAAAGGCATACAGTACATCAATACTTCAGAGACACCAAGTAAACAACAAAAGGTATGAAAAGAAAAGGATAGCTAATTTAAGGAAATGTTCGAAGAAAGAATTATGGTGTAGTTTTATTGCTTCAAAAAATATACATGGTGAAGAGGATATTGTTGTGTTGCTACAGCTATTATGGACCAGCTGCATCGAAAAAAGTGGTGAGGTTAGCTTGGCAGCAAGGTATAGAGCATCCAAAAATATATAGCAGATTGGTTCATGAGGACAGTTCATTTGTCTCCATGATTCAAGCAAATGAAATTCGTTTTTTACCGAAGTTACTCGATGTTTATTTGCATCTTTAAAGCAACAAACTGGGCAATTGCCGGCTTCATCAACAGTTGCCAAGGAAGAGGCAGTGAAATACATAATACATAACTCCTATAATATGTGTGTGCAACGCAGAATCACATGACTGTTATGCCTAAAGAGCTGAGTGAAGTAGTTAAATCTGATAAATTCCACTTCAAAGAGATATTGGATTGCCAACATGAAGCAATTTTACTCCAAAGTGCGATCTTGATCAGGAAAACAAAACTTAATTATCAATTGGCTGTATACGGTGAAATTCCCTTCTCTCTCTCTCTCTTTTTTATTGGCATGGAAACAAGTTTCGGAAACTCCAAGTTCATATAAGAAAAAAAGGAATAAACCTTCATTATCTTGCACATAATTAAAAGCAAAGGTTAAAATCAGTAAATGCCCAAAGTATCACAAAATTCTGAAAACATCTCATCCTTGCCATCCTAGCAAATCCATTAGATTCGAGCAATAATCAGAAAGCAAATAAGGATAAATGCCAACCATCATCATGGAAACAAACTTACACTGACAACTTCCCATCAGAGACTGACATCAGCCTCTTCACTTTATCAGGCTGCAACTGCAATGGGAAAAGAGCAAAATAAGGATCTAACTAAACAACAATCAATGCAGAGATGAAAGAATGCAACTGCTTCACGCCTTCACCTCCTTATCGACAGCTAATGCTGCATAGATTATAGAAGCATTCTCCTCGGACCCAAAATCTACTTCGAAGTCACTGCAGAAGACAATTTATTCTAGAACATCAAACAGTATCTTCTAAAGAAATTTTCAAATGTAAATGAACCACTTATGACCACTGGTGCCACTTGAATAGAATAATTTATTACGGCACGATAACAAAACAGTTTACACGTGAATTCATCATATTTCCTTGGAGATTCTTTCCTATATGAATTCATTCATCAAAATTATAACCATTACCTGATATTCTCAGTATCCTAGTATTGTTTGCTCACATTCTTCAAACATGTTTAAGTCATTTATTCTTAAACATCAAAGATTTACAAACCACAATATAGATTTTGGAAATTTTGCAGAATTATGAAAATGCAATAGCGCATTAGCCATGTGCTATTAAAACTTAAATAACTTATCAATCATTGTCAAAATGCTGCATTTTTTTGCTCCTGATTTCTACAAAATTGTTATCATAATGGAATCCACACGCTTCAAAATTAGAGAAACACATTGACAGGAAAAAAAACTTTATTTGCTTCCACATTCTTCCTTTGATTTCAAAACAAGTTTCCCTCCATGTAGCTAAATATATGAAACCAAAATTACTTCAAGCAACAGAAAATTGACCTACTTTGAGCACCAATGGTAAAACTCAAAACTGATAACTATAAATCACAAGTTTTTCAGCAGTTTTGATGGCAGTTCTGCTCTATAAATGAATTTTGAAAAAAAACCCACAAACAAGAAAGAATCACTTCACAGACCATGTCATTCAACACTACTCATATACAAAATACAACACCAAAGATTCAGACTTTATTTACTTTACACAATTAACATGAAATATGAAAAAAACCCTAATCAATTCTCAAGTCAATGAATGCAAAAGTAACAAAAAATTAATGAAAAGCATGACTATACACAAGATATTGCAAGTATAAGTATGACTTATACGTATTGAGATAGAGAAACAAAAAAGAATTCCAAGGAACTATAAACACAGAACAAGAATTTAGTGAAACTCAAAAGGTTATGGCAACTAAAGAGAAAGAGAAAACAGAGAAAAAAAATACCAGCTGAAATCCCATTGGGTATCCAAAGCAGCAGCAGCCATTACTTCTTTTTGCAATCACTCTCTCTTCAACACCCCCGTCTTTCCACAACGGGAAGAAACTATCTAGCGTTTCGTATCGTTGTGTAGAGTTTGTCAACGTTGTCGTTTTATGTCCTCACAAAAAGAGGGGGAGACTGTAAGACTTTGGAACTCGTACCCCGTAATTTTCTTTTCTTTTCTTTTACATTTTAGTTTTATGATAAAATATTCTCGAATGATTTAAGATTAAATCATTTTTTAAGATAAATATTAATATAATACTTGTAATAAAAAAAAATTCCAGGAGAACGATATGAAAACATATTTAAAATTTAGAATTAAATTGATTTTTAAAAAATATTTTTTTAGGAGGGGTGCATCACCTCTCAAACTTAATTAGGCACTATCTTATACAAATCATGTAATTAAAATTATTGGGTATATTTAATATATATATATATATGATAAAGATATTTTGGATTTACTTGTACATCATTATACATCAACCAAGATTAAATTCCTCTCTAAATGATCTTAATATTACATCCCTCCTATCAACTCTTGTGATTAAAATTTTTTAATAATATTTCCATAGATATTACCATCAAGATTTTAACTTAAAAGGTCCAAAAATGAAACAAACCTCATTGACGATCGAGTTAGAGAGTATTTGGCAGTGTAGTAACAGTTATTTTTTAAATAACTTTTCGTGTCGAAATGCATGACAATGATTTTTTTTATTTTTAAAAACTTATTTTTAACATCAGCATATCAAAACGATCCAAAACATACAAACCATATTAAATTTTAACAAAAAAAATTAAATTTTTTAGGAACCCAAACACATTCTAAGGGTGCATTTGGTATTGCTACTAAATTACTGTTTCATGAAAATTTAAAATTTTTATTTGATTTAAATTAAATTAATTTTTATTTTTTTATATTATGCTAATATCAAAAATAAATAAAATAAAAAATATTATTGTGATACCTTACAAAATAAAAAACATTTTGAATTATAACTATAACCACACTTCTAAATATAGAATTAGAAGAAATAAATAATCATTGCCAACAACATCATAGTGTAAGGATGACAACAAATTATTAATAAAAAATAAAAAAATTATGATGTGTTTTAAAATAAAAAATATTATATATATAATTATGTCCACATTTTTAAACATGTTATTAGACTAAGGATGACACAAATTATTAATAATAAATTAAACAAAATGATTAAGAAGTTTTACTATTTGTGGCCAATTATCACTTAGAAGCAATTCATTTATTCTGCTATTCTTAAAAAAAAATATTGGTTCCAAAGGGTTTTTTTTTTTGTTAGATGATATTTTCGAAGCTTTATTTTGGTTGTTGGGGATTAATTTATTGGTATTTTAGAAGTTTTAGATTAGTTTTAAGGGTTTTTTTTTTTTCATTGCTATAGTCCATGTTTACTTTTTAATCTCTATTTTTTTTTATAGAAATAATAATATTTTATTTGATTTTTATTTTTTTTATTAATATGGATGTCCGGGTCAGCTTGCGTGTAACTCAATTAATCTTACAGATTCTAAAATTAATGACTATAAAAATCTCCAATAATCTTAAGATTTGTAAAACTCGAAAGGAAGAAAGATTAGTTTGAGTGATAAGAGAATTGAGGAGAAAGAATGCCTTTTATGGTTACATATAAAAAAAAAAAAAAGCTTTGCATATATTAATGCTCATTATTTTTATATTTTTGAAATTATGAATTTGACTCATTTTTAAATGAAATAATTAATGTAATGATTAAAAAACATATAAATAAGATTAGAGTATTTTATTGACCTAATTAAATTCACACTGGGATGAACATAAAATTCAGTTCGAGTCAAGTTTTGAGTTGATCCACCTTGGAGTCTAATTTTATCATAAAATTGAATAAACTTGTTAAGGTGAAATTATGAAAAGGGCATATGAGTATATTCCAGCAGAATATTTGGTAAGGTTGGTCCCTCTCTGCCTTTGTAAGCTTATCATATGGTATATTACTTTACACACAAAAAGAATATTTTCTCTTTGACTGCATAATAATTTGTCTCGCATTTACCATTTGCTTTCCTTCCTTCTTCCGAGCTCTACCTCTTAACCCAGAGAAATGGACACAAGATCCATCTTCATTTCAGGATTCAGAAACAACTTCCAGCCACCAAGTTCTTTTTTCTCTTTCAAAAGGTAATTTAACACACACTCTTTCTCTAATTTGTGTTCGTTTTCTTATAATAATTCTATAACTATGGCAAGAATTTCCTCTTTTTTGTTTTTGTATTGAGGAGAAAAAGGGACATGAACTTAGCATGAAGCTTAGCTAGACATGGTTTAGCACTTCATGGTATGATGGTAGGCTAGTCTTGATTTGAAGTTTATTGGTAAGAAGAGTCTTCAGTGCATATGATCGCTTGGCTTGAATCCTAATCTTGTTTGCTAATTTAGTTGCCTCCCTTTCTTCAAGTATAGACAAGAGAAATGTTATAAGAAGAATTATGAGCCATTAGTCAAACCCATCAATCCATTCCATGTTCACACTATGCGATCAAATGACTCGTAATCTTCTTGAAATCTTTGGGCATGATCTGAAATCAAATTTGTTTGCAACTATTCATTGTTTAGGACTCTCTTCTTCTCTGTATAGTTTCCATGTCTGCCTTGCTTGGTTTGCATTTTCCATGTGTTTACTTGTGTTTGGAATGGAGCATTGCTCTGTGTTTGATTTTTTTGTTTAATGGAGCATTACTCGCCTTTGTTAAATGTAGAATTGAGATAGTGGTTACTTGTCAAATAAAAGGCTTGCCTTGGCCATTGTTTCCGCTTTAATATACATCCCTTATAACTGGGTTAAAGGAAAATTTCTGAAAAAAATGTGAGTCCATGAATCCATTGAATCCAATCCACTCACAAGTGAATGTAGCACGGGAAAGATAAGAGAAACGGAAACAAACATATAAAAACAATTGATATCTGCGACCGTTTTAAAATGAATTTCTGGAGAAGATGTTCTTCTATCTCAACTGTCTTCATCAACTAGACGCTGTCTTGGTGAACCGAGCTCAAATAATAATTGTCAAGTGAGATTGGGATAAGTTTATTAGCAAACTTAATCAACTTTTAAGCTTCTAGTTATGTAGCAATGCTTGTGCTGTAATATACTCAAATTTAAGCTTTTTATATATCTCAAAAAATAATTTGTTTGCAAAATGGTGCACACACGGGAAAATGGAAAAAAAGAAAAAGGGAAATCTTCTCACAAGGGGCTGGCATTGGCATGCAAAGCCAAATGGACCGTCATTTGTTTTGTGACTTCTCCATGTTGTTCTTTGCTCACCCTCTATTGTTTTTCGTGAAAGAGGATCCAAGGGCTTGAGATATTCCTTGATGGTGGCTTCAGGTCTCTCTATACAGCCTCCTGAATCACATTCGTAATGTTAATTTATGTCATAACAAGGCCATCTTTGCCTTGCTGCTCTTTATTCTGAATGTATAGTGCCCATGTTATGGTCACATGGAGCCGCAGCGCTGGGGGCTTGTCAATAAACCCTGCAAAATGAACAGGAAAAAAGACCGTTTTTAGGTTTTACTCTTCGAAGAAGAATGCCTTGAACAGAGACAGTGAGAAGCCAAGTGAAGTTACCGATAAAAAGGGGGGTTTATTGTCTGTTAGCTCATGCGAGGGAAGGTCCAACTCTGGCTGGCTGCAGACTTCTTATAGCCCTTCGTATATACTCAAACATGAGCATAAAGAGACCAAAGACGGATGATATGCTCAGATGCAGCTTTTCAACTACGCAAACTGTCGAACAAATGTTGTTTTTACCTAATAACGTTCCTCTCCCTGACCACCCTGGACCACACAAACAAACAGAAAATATCAGCTAATGATCTTAAAAAGAAATGCGTTGCATAGTATTTGTGTGGATAGGACCAAACATTTCTCTCTTCCACCAGGCTGTAGGCACAAAACAAAACCATGAACTTTATCAGTGAAGTCTTATCACTGGATTCTGATCACGAAGGTTTCTAGATGCATTCGCTATCTTCAACTGCTTTAATGAAAAGCAAGTTGAAAATTCATTGCAGAGGAGATAGGCATCCCTTCTAGAAGAGAAGTTAGGATGGTGCAGGCCAGGAATCAATGGGAATTCAGGAGTAGGCAATAAGGTGCCCTTCGGACCATCTCCCTTTTCTTTCCTCATTCACAGAAAAGAAAAGGGGAAATAATAGCCTTTTCTTTCCTCATCCACAGAAAAGAAAAGGGGAAATAATATACTACAGCATGCTTATGGTGGTAATCTCAACAATGGCTAGCACACAAATAGAAACACTTATTGAATGTGGATACTTACGAGAGCTTTTCCTGGGAAAATTACTCCAATCATGTGGGCTCATCTTTGTTTCTGTTGCGTTAATCAGTTCATGAAGAACTTGATTGACCTGAAATTTTTTAAGAAAATTAATATTTGGATTTTTATATGTAGTCAAACATGATTAAACAAGCCCCAGAATACAATTTCAGTATCCCTCGTGATGTATTTCTGACAGTGGTGAAATATTACAGACTAATTTGTTTGTTTACGTGTTATGTCCAAATTCACATAAAAAGTTATTTAGCATTCAAACAAATTCGTGATTCATTAGCAACATGTATGCATCTACTGTTGTTCTTAATCCATTGCAATGTCATAATATTTCCAGTTTCACCAGAAAAAAAATAAAAACTATTTCCCGATCAATGTTCATATTTTATTTGTTAACCTCAAATAATAATAATTCTCTATTGCAGAACTGTCGCTGTGCTGTAATGAAATGGTGAAGTCATGCCATATCTCTAAATAAGATAGCAGGAATACCTCTTTGGTCCTCTCATGACTCACTAGATGCCCACCGTGGAGATCAACCATTCTAGCAACAGGCTGCAACTTCTCTGCAAGCCTCTTTGCATAATAAATCGGAGCAATGATATCATGCCTAGCATTCAGAGCACCTCAAATTAGTCATAAGCAGGTACAAGTTCTCAAGGATGTAGTTATTAGAATATCATTACTACATATATATGACAAAAACTATCCATCTTCTATTCTAACATGTAAATATTAAGAATCTACTAATGTATACACCTAAGGGGGTAGCACTCATTTAAGAAAAAACAAAATAATCTACTGGCTAAGACCACTAACCGTGGATTATATGAATTAGCTATGTACAAAATAAGTTATCTAAAAAGCTCCAGAACTCGTTAGCAAAACACTGTCAAGTATGCTGCTAGTGTATAGTTTTGACTTTTGGCATTTCCTTCAAAGGGGTGAGATATGCATTCTGAAACGACATGAAATACATGAAAAATGATTCATTTCCCATAATTCTTTCTTCAACCACAAGCTCATTTCTAATGAGTTAGTAGCTTTAAATATTTCATATCCCAGCATAAAAAACATCTCAAAACACAATATGTAGGTAATAGGAATATTAGATAAATGATTTGGCAAAATAGTGTATTCCATAGCAAAAAGAAAGAGTGGCAGCTCTGCTTTCAGAGGATCACTATTACCTGCCATGTATGACTGATACAAGAAATCCAGCAGATCTGATTAATTCAGTTTCTGTGCGTGTCATCTTATGTGTCCAGCAAGCATTGACTTGACCATCAAAACCATAACTAGACTGCATCCCGGTTGATGATATACCTTTGACGTATTCCTGAAACAAACAGTTTTTAAGGTCCAGCTAAAGACATCCTTGTGAAATAATGGAGGGTCAGGACAAGCAGCGCAGTATTTAAATAAATGGATGATCAGAACAAGTAGCACAGTCAGAAACAATTAACTGCAGGTCTCATCTTGAGGCGAAACATCATTGCAATAACAAGCAGGTGACAAAACTTGCTAGAAGCAGGCTAACATGCATGTATAGGATCAATGCATCTACAGGATCAATGCATCTACGGAGTTAGCATGCACCCCTGGATCATCTTGCATAATAAATGCTTTATTAGGGCTTAATTCAGGAATGTTAATAAAGAATAAAGAATGATGGTTTGACAACTTTCTTACATGAACAAATATTATCTGCCATTCTTAATTGTTTAGTTCTATGGTCTTCTATGGTGTCAGTAAGCATTTATATAACAACATGAAAATCAGACACTCAGAAGAAGCAAAGACCAGCAACCTCTACAGTAGTAAATGCAAGGTAAGAACAAATTTTAAGATTTAATTTTCCCATAAGATCATCATGCTTTTCTTACTTGATACAAGATTGCTCTTCTTGTGCTAGACCCAACATACTCATCAAGATATTCCTGCACATCAAAATAAACATCATGTGAGTTCTTGCAGTCATAAAACTGACTTGAGAAATTATCAGAGAGTAAACAGCACAGAATCTATTTCAAGATTGTCTTCATACATTCCATTTGATCTTTCTAAAGGCACTCCTGATTTGAGGGAAGATATAGCTCTTTTTATTTTTTTTAATGTAGCAATAACGGCCAATATATAAATTTTCTAGAGCTACCAAATTCCTAGTCTGGACCTGATTATTTACCTTCGTGTAGTGAGTGTCCAAGTCAACAGCAGCCCTTTGCTCAGGAGTCTTTGCCTTCAAGAAACGGATAGCAACAGATATTGTTTGACGGTCAAGCTGCAACAAAAAAAATTCATCACTTCATGGTTCTTCAGAAAAGAAAAATGCACTCTATGGCTGTTGGCCAGTGATTTCAAATAAGGTCGAGAGCTTATAAAACCAACAGATGTGAATTGCATCCTGTTAGGAGAAATCCCTGACAATGCTATACATCTTGCACACCTCACAGACAATCTATAGAACTAGAGGAGACACAGTCTCTCGGTGTCCTCACAATATTGAAATAACAAGTTTATCAATTGATGATCAGAATATCAAAGGTTTATCATATATTGTCATAAAATAAGTATCCGATATTAACAAACAGTGTTGTGAATGGTGTTATAAGCAGAAGAACAAGTGTTTGTTGATTTCATGATCTAAATCCTAAGAAAAGCTGT
>Ga0325414_1009863_pt1 | contig 10031 bp, 10 predicted proteins | sample PopdelMetagenome_8_FD_206183 | JGI IMG/M metagenome (GOLD analysis project Ga0325414, IMG submission 206183) | Populus deltoides microbial communities from Bellville, Georgia, United States - Leaf-PdKOR-R3 | ecosystem: Host-associated > Plants > Phyllosphere > Phylloplane/Leaf | place: USA...
TTAGTAATATCTATATGAAAACACACTTGAAAAGGCTCCAAAAAGAATAAAACTTGACAAACTATATATTGGATCTGATATATTGATGTTTATAATTTAATATTATAAAATTAAATAATTATATTCATTGTGAATTACTTGGTTTAAAGCAGCTCTTTGTACAAATTAAATCTATATATAACATCAAACATAATTAAGGTGTACAATGTGAATAAACATTGTATTGAGAGCTCCATTAACTATTACATGATAACCTTAGCATCATAGTTTTTATAAATTCCTTTCTTTTTAAGAATTTATTTCATTATATGTAAGTAAAATTTTAATAATTTAGAAATGAAAAAACAATTATGCTATCTTTTAACTCAGTAATTTTTTAATATTTGCAAAGTCTTTCTAAAGGTAAAATACTTTTACATAATTTTATCCTTTTTTATTTTAATTATATGTGGGATAAATTAAAATTTAAAATATAAGAATGAATATAAATTTTAGGAATTATCTTTTTGAAATATTAATTTTGAAAAAAAAAACAATATTAGTAGCAATTGTAGAAAAGAGTAAAAAAAGAACTTTTATGAACCATTACATTTAAAGGAGTCATAGATAACGTACAACAAAAACCGAAGATCAAAAAAAAAAAAAGAGAGAGGATCATGTTTAATAAGCAATTTTGCTCTTTTTATGGATTTCAATTTAACTTTGTTTTAAAATATTTTTAAAGTTTTGATATTCAAAATAAATTATCAATAAAGCACTATATAAGTTAAAAGTAATTTAAGAAGCTTATTTATTATAACATAGTCCTAATATATGTAAAATTTCTTTAAAAGATATGATATTTTTTATCCAACCATATATTTCCACACAAAATTTCAAGAGTAAAATAAAACAATACGTTTGAAATTTATCAATAAATTCCCTTTTAACATATATAATGGTTATTAATGTTGAATAATATATTTTTTATTTATTAAGGATAGGATAGTATTTTCAGTTTAACCTATATATAATCTCTTTGTACTTAGATTAATTCAAGCACTTTAGAATAAACAGATTTATGAGAATTTCAGTCTCCTTCTCTTTAATGTTCATATTTCTTTTGTGTTAATCTGGATTTTTTTTTTATTGATATTGGTTCTGTTTCTGCAAATCTAGTATTTCGTCTTTCCTTCAGCTTCTGCAATTTGATATTTACATTTTGTTTCTGTAATTGTTTTGGTTTTTGATCTTCCCTTTAGTTTCTGTAATTTGGTATTTGCATTCAGTTTCTGCAATCTAGTGCTTTGTCTTTCGTTGTTTTTACGTTCTGGTTCTTTTTTATTGTTAATTATAGCTACCAAAAGAGATGATTCACTTCAGTTTGTGAGTGTGAAGTTGGATGGAAAGAATTATTCGTACTGGAGTTATGTAATGAGAAATTTCTTTAAGGGTAAGAAGGTGTGGGGATATGTTAGTGGAACTTATGTGATACCCAAGAATACTGAGGAAGGCTTAGCAATTTCAGAAGTTTCTTTCCTTGCAACCATAAGCAATGTCCGCTTCTCCTTTTGTAGGTCAGTTGCCTCATAGTTCCTCATGTATGTCACATTTTGAATGGGCTTGGATTCTGGTGCTTCACATTATATGTCTCTTGATTCATCATCTTTTACCTTTGTGTTCCCTTCACCTGTCATTCCTGTTATGACTGTTGATGGCACTTTCATGCCCTTAGCAGGTGTTGGTTCTATTATCACACCTCACTTGTCTCTCCCTAATGTTTATCTAGATTGAATCTTGTTTTCATTGGTCAATTATATGATTCTGGTGATTATTTAGTCATTTTTTCTTCTTTTTGTTGTGTACAGGATCTGCAGTCCTAGAAGTTATTCGGGATAGGTCATAAGGAGAATGAACTATATATTTTAGATGAGTTAAAAGTGTCAATTTTCGCTGCAGCTACATCTACTGCTACTACTATTGTTGATTTGTCTTTTTTTCAATTGAGTCCTTCATCTTCTAGTTTTTATTTATGGCATTCTCATCTAGGTTATGTTTCGTCTTCTCGTTTGAGATTTTTGGCATCCATAGGAGCTTTAGGAAATTTGCAAACTTGTGATATTTTTTATTGTAGTGGATGTAAACTGGCAAAATTTTTAGTTTTACCTTTTAATCGAAGTATTTTTGTTTCTTCTTCACCATTTAACTTGATTCATTCTGATGTATGGGGACCTTCTCATGTTGCCACAAAAGGAGGGTCTCGATATTATGTTTTATTTATTAATAATCATATTCGTTATTATTGGGTTTATTTAATGAAACATCGTTCTGAATTCTTTGAGATATATACAACCTTTTGAGCTCTTGTGAAAACTCAATATTCTGTTGTAATCAAATGATTTACGTGTGATTTGGGTGGAGAATACACTTCCAATAAATTTTGTTAGTTGTTTGCCTTAGATGGAACCATTAACTAAACTTCATGTACAGATACTCCTGAGCAAAATGGAGTTGCTAAAAGAAAACATAGGCACATTGTCGAAACTGTTCGTTCTCTCTTATTGTCTACTTCTGTTCCTAGTGAGTTTTTGGAAGAAGTTGTCCTTACCGCTTTAAGTTTGACTAATATTATTTCATCGTCTCATAGTATGGGTTTGTCTCATTTTAAAAAGTTATATGGGTATGTCCTTAATTATTCCTCCTTTAGAGTTTTTTGTTATACTTGTTCCGTTCTTTATCCTCATGTAAAACTCTGTAAGTTATCCTCTCGATTTGTTATTTATGCCTTTCTAGGTTATGGTGAAAGTAAAAAGGGGTATCGTTATTTTGACTTATAACTTAGAAACTTTATATGTCTCGTCATGTTGTCTTTCTCAAACATATACCTTTCTTTTCTTTTCCATTCACTACTCATAACTTGACTAGACCTGATCTTATTTGTATAGATTCTTTTTTTGAGGACTCTGATAGTTTATCATCTCAGGTTCCTATCATCTCAGGTTCCTAGTACCTCAAATACACCTCTATATGCTCAACCAATTTATACTCATAATTCTGCAGGTACTGACACTTTACCTTCCAGCACACCTGAAGCTCTATTCTCATCTACAACTCCTTAAGCTTCATTTGAGATTATGGATCCACCTCTACATCAATCCATACATATTTGTAAGTCCATAAAGCTACTAGATTTTACTTATTCTTGTTATTCTTCATCATTTACTTTCTTTTTAGCTTATATTCATTGTTTCTCTGAGCCCTCTTCCTATAAAGAGATAATTTTTGATCCTCTTTGGCAGCAGGCTATGGATGAGAAACTTGGGATCTGGTTCCTCTACCTCTTGGTAAGAGTGTTGTTGTGTATAAGATCAATACTAATTCTAATAGGTCTATTGAGCGATACAAAGCTAAGTTGGTTGCGAAAGGATACTCTGAACAGTATGGTATGGATTATGAGAAGACATTTGCCCCTATTAATAGGAAATATTGTAAAATAGAAAATATTATGTTTCCTCTTGTATAGTTCTATCATGTGTAATAGGTTCTACCATAACTTATGTACAATGCTCTACTTATATAAATAGTAGAGGAGTTGCCTTGATTTAGGCACTCACCAAATTATTACAAAGCTCTGCTTTAATTTGGTATCAGAGCCTCTCTACCTGAAATAGATTTTGGCTTTCTTCTCCTTGGTATGGTCGGCTTTGTTTCTTCTGTGATTTCAGTTTATTCTGATTCTCTACCTATAAAAAGATTTAGGTTTTTTCTCCTTCTGCCGCAAACCAGTATTCCTCTCCTCTACTGGCACTGTTGGTCTCCTCTCTACCACAAACCATTGTTCTTCTCCTCTTATCTCTACTACAGACGTGATTTCACTGGTCTGTGTTTGTTAGTTATTCTACGGGATCAATAAAGACGTGCTCATCTTCTTCCTCCTAGTTTGTTCTGTGACAGTGCTTCGTAGTTTTCTTTTTGTAACAGGTGATTGCTACTGTCATCTTACCTCTCCTAGTCTTAGCTTCTATCATCCTATTATGGATCAATCAGTTAGTGTTGCTGTTGGCATTAATGTCAGTTCTCCTTCTACAAATTGATTCTCTCTAGTTCCTAGACTCATAACAGCAATCAACACAGCCATGACTTTCTCTGATGCGACAATACTTATTCCCCTTTGCAACACCCAGCAGGTTATCAATCTCAAAATCAACAACAATAATTATTTGTTTTGGCATATGCAGATGAATTCGTATCTGATTGGTTAAGGAGTCTTCTTGTTTGTTGACGGTTGAATCCATGCCTCTTTTTGCACGATCTGTCCAATACAGCCTTTGTCGTCTCTGCTACCTTCAATTATGGCCCCTGCCAAGCGTTTCTAACTTGGAAACAACAAGACCAACTTATCCTTAGTGCTTTGTTGTCCTCTCTTTCAGTTAAAGTTCTTCATCTCGTGGTTGCTGTCCGACTTCTGCCAATGTTTGTAGTACCCTTGAACTTGCTATCGCCTCCCCATCCAACTCTCGGGTCATGCAATTGCATGGCTCTCTTTAGGATCTTCGACAAGGTAATGATATTGTCACTCTCTACTTGCAACGCATAAAAGGTTTGTTTGATGAATTGGTTGCGGCTGACAGACCTATTTCTCTTACTGATTTCAACTTATATGTGTTTTGGGGACTTCACGGTGACTTTTGTGATTTGGTTATGAGTCTATCAATCAAAGCTAACCCTCTTTCGTAATCTGAGCTCCATAGTCACCTGTCTACTCATGAATTCATACATCGCATCTCGCTCCTCTCTAGTTTGCCTATTGCACCCCTGCTGCCCACCCTGCACAACCTCCCTCAGTCTATGCTGCCTAACGTGGTTTTCTGGGTCTATAGCAGTTGTTTCGCGGCTCATCGGGGTATAGGATGACGGAGTGGTTGATGGCATCCTCGCCACAACTTTCTTCAGCCTAGCAGTCAGTTCTTTCGTGGTGCTGGTAGTGGTGCTTCTTGGCAGCAACCCCGAAGTCACAGTGGACAATGGCAGCAACATCCACACTGTGGTGCAACAAATCAGTGGCCACAACAGCAAATAAAATGCCAGCTCTGCCACATCTATGGCCATTCCGCACAGTAGTGTTCCCAGCTTATTCATCATAGAAATCACGTCTTGACTAACCTTTTTTTTAATACTACATCAACCAAGGATTCTGCCACTTGGTTTCCTGACACCAGTGCCAATTACCACGTTACTCCGAACATTACTGGTATGACACATGCAGAACCTTATCTTAGTGATCAATTGCATGTTGGTGATGGTAAGGGACTTGTTATATCCAATACCGCATATAATCTCATGCATACACCAAAATGAGTCTTCACCTTGTCTAACATATTACATGTTCCTCATATTAAAAAAAAAAATCACTATCTGTTCTACAATTTTATTGTGAAAATTATATCTTTTTTTAGTTTTACTCTTCTGTTTTCTATGTCAAGGATCTCATCACCAAGGAAGTTCTTCTTTCCGCTCGGAGTAAAGATGACCTTTATGTCCTTTCAAAGTCTTTTGCCACATCCCTATCGCAAGCTCTTTTGTCCACTAACAGGGCCACTTTTGTTGATATTTGGCGTCGTCGCCTCAGTCACCCCAATTCCTGTATTCTGAGTCTCTTAGCGTACAATAAAAAGGTTGTTTGTACCTCTCATCATCTTAATTTTCAATGTCAAGCTTGTCCGTTAGGAAAATCTTCTCGTTTTTCCGTAGGACCTACGGGTCATACAACGTCTACTCCTCTTGAACTTATCTTTAGTGATGTTGGGGCCTTGATCCTATGCTATCGTCTGATGGTTTTTGATATTTTGTCATATTTATGGATGCACATATAAAATTTATTTGGTTTTATCCTATTGCTGTCAAATCAGATGTATTCAATGTGTTTCAACAATTCCAAGTCCTTGTTGAACGTCAATTTTCTTGAAAAATCAAAATTGTTCAAACTAACTAGGGTGGTGAATATTATAAATTAAATTCCTTTTTCAAAACCAATGGTATTCACCATCAATATGTCCACATACTCATTAACAGAATGGTACCGTTGAGCGTCGTCATTGCCATATTGTTGAAACTGGTCTTACTCTTTTAGGCCAATGTAAGGCACATCTAAAATTCTGAAATTATGCATTTGAAACCTCGGTTTATCTAATTAATCGTATGCCAACCTCGGGTTTAAGTAACAAATCTCACTTTGAATGTTTGTTTCATCAGACGCCTGATTATGCTTTTTTTGTACTTTTGGATGTCTTTGTTTTCCTTTTCTTTGTCCTTACAATGCTCATAAGCTAGACTATCGCTCCACTCCATGTGTGTTCTTAGGCTATAGCTCGTCTCATCTAGGTTATTGTTTTATTAACTTGTCGTCTGATCACATCTACATATCCCGTCATGTTTGATTTCATGAATAGGGTTTTCCGTTCATTGAGTCTGTCCTCCCGCCTACCCCTATCATTCAGTCTGCCCCTGTCTCCAGCCTACTCTCTCTCACCATCTTTCCTTCTTCACCGGTCTCAGCTCCCCTCCCCTTCTCACACCCTTGTTGGTCCCCTCACTATCATCTCCATCTATGTTTCTTTATCATTTTGCAGGTTCAGTAACTAAGGTGCCAGCAGTATCTTTATCGGATTTGCCCCTGCTGCAGTTTCTCCAGCTTCACCGTCAGCATCTTCTTCTCCATCTGGGCACTCTTTTCAGTCCCTGCTCGGTCTGGATTTATGTGTGGATCTCTCCATATATTCTCTTCCACAACAGATCTCCTTTGTTTAGCTTCTGCTCCGCCACCCATTCGGCAACATCCTATGATGCTGCATTCTCAACAACAGAAGACTACCAACATCAGCTCTGCCTCTGCTTTCTCTCCGCCAGTTTCCACTCTACGGGTAATGTCCCTCTCTGTTTTAAGCCTATGAGTTTTAAAGAAGCTAACCAGTACTTGTGTTGGCATACTGCCATGAATGATGAAATTGCAGCCTTACATGTCAATGCTACTTGGTCATTGGTGTCGTTTGATCCATCTATAAACATTGTTGGCTGCCGATGGGTGTAAAAAATCAAGCTCCGAGCCGATGAGGCCATTGACTATTATAATGCTCACTTGGTTGCGCAAGGGTTCACCCAACAGAAAGGTATAGATTATCCAGAAACCTTCAGTCCTGTTGTTAAACCTACTACTATTCGGTTAGTCCTCACGATTGTAGTCTCAAAAAGGTGGCAAATTCGGCAACTTGATGTTCACAATGCTTTTCTCAATGGCTTCCTTCGCGAGGTTGTTTACATGCAACAACCCCCAGGCTTTATCGACTTTGCTTTGCCCACTAATGTATGTCGCCTTCACAAATCACTCTATGGCTTAAAACAGGTATTGCAGGCCTGATACATGCGACTGAGTGATTTCTTCATGACTATTGGTTTTCGGGCTTCCAAAGTTGATACCTCCCTGTTTATTCTGAATGTGCATCATAATGTCTGCTACTTACTTTTCTATGTGGATGACATCTTACTTACCGGTAATAATTATGCATTGCTTCATCGCCTCATTACCTTGCTGAGTTTGGAGTTTAAACTTCGTGATTTAGGTTTTGCACATTATTTTTTAGGGATTGAAGTTGCTCCCACCAGTGTGGGTTTAATGCTCAGTCAACATAAGTATGTCCTTGATATTCTGAGTCATACGGGTATGTCATTGTGTAAACTTGTTGATACACCAGCTTCTATTTCCAAACTTGATATGCAGTCTACTAGGTTGTTTTCGAATTCCACTCGTTTTTGCCAAATTATTAGTGCTCTTCAGTATCTCACCTTTACTCGACCAGACATCTGTTATGCTGTTAATAAGGCATGTCAGTTTATGCATGCTCCTATCAAAGGCTATTAGGCCGCTATTAAGCGTATCCTACGATACTTGAAAGGTACATCCTTCTTTGGTCTCCACCTCACTCGTGACTCTTCTCTGTCTCTCCATGGTTTTATTGATACTGATTAGGCAGACAATATTGATGATCGAAAATCCATGGGTGGTTACATTGTCTTTCTTGGCACCACTCTCATTTCATGGAAATTTAGCAAGCAACGCACTGTTGCTCGCTCCTCCATTGAAGTAGAGTATAAGGCCTTAGATGATGGTATTGCTGAGGTTCTTTGGCTTAGCTATCTTTTGTTAGATTTATGTTTCTCTCCTAGTTTTGCTACCACTATCTGTGTGATAATTTGGGTGCTACTTATTTTGTCTGTTAATCTAATTTTTCATGCTTGTACAAAGCATGTTGAGGTCGATTATCATTTTATTCGTGTTCGAGTGGTTAAGAAGGAGATTCAGATTCCCTTCATCCCCTCCAAAGATCAATTAGCCGATGTTCTTACAAAGCTATTTGCTTCACCTGCTTTTGCATCTCTACGTTCCAAGCTTCATGTGGATGACCCACCCTCAGCTGAGGGGGTGTATTAATAGGAAATATTAATGTTTTCTCTTGTATAGTTCTATCATGTGTAATAGGTTCCACCATAACTTATGTACAATGCCTTACTTATATAAATAGTAGAGGAGCTGCTTTGATTTAGGCACTCACCAAATTATTACAAAGCTCTGCTTTAACTACCCCCATTGCAAAAATAACTATTATTCATACTCTTATTGTAATAGCTTCGATTCATCAATGGCATATCTCTCAACTTGATGTTAAAAATGCCTTCTTGAATGGAGATCTTCAAGAAGAAGTTTATATGGTGCCCCCTCCTAGTGTTTCTCATGACCCTGGGTGTGTTTGTAAGCTTAAAAAAGCATTATATGGTCTCAAATAAGCACCTCGTGCTTGGTTTAAGAAATTCTCTATTGTGATCTCGTCTCTTGGATTTGTTTCTAGTAATCATGATTCTGCTCTTTTTATTAAGTGCACTGATGCAAGTCATATCATTCTATCTTTATATATTGATGACATGATTATTACTGGTGATGATATTGATGGTATTTCAGTTTTGAAGACAAAGTTGGCTAGACAGTTTAAAATGAAGGATTTGGGTTATCTTCGATATTTTCTGGGTATTGAGGTAGCTTCCTCACCAAGATATTATCTTCTTTCTCAGTCAAAATATGTTGTAGATATTCTTGAGCGGGCTAGATTTACTGATAACAAGAATGTAATACTCTCATCGAGGTTAACGCAAGGTGTTCTTCTTTTGATAGTTTACCTTTGACGGATCCTACTTAAATCATACTATTGTTGGGAGCTTGGTATATCTCACCATTACTCGTCCAGATATTGCATATGTTGTTCATATTGTTAGTGAATTTGTTTCTTCTCCTACTATTGTTCATTGGGTAGTTGTTCTTCGTATGTTGCAATATCTTTGAGGTACAGTCTTTCAGAGTGTTTTACTTTCATCCACCTTTTTTTTAGATCTGTGTGCATACTCTGATGCAGATCACAAGTCTATTACCGGTTTCTGTATCTTTCTAGGTGATTCTTTTATTTCTTGGAAGAGCAAGAAACAATCTATTGTTTCTCAATCCTCAACCAAAGCAGAATATCATGCTATGACATCTACTACCAAGAAGATTATTTGGTTATATTGGTTGCTTCATGATATGGAAGTTTTCATTTCTCATCCTACTTCTATGTATTGTGACAACCAGAATTTTATTCAGATTGCTCACAATTTAGTTTTTCATGAGCGAACTAAGCACATTAAGATCGATTATCATCTTACTCGTCATCATCTCAAGCATGAAATCATTACTTTGCCTTTTATTTCTTCTTCCTTGTAGATTTCTTTACCAAATCGCATTCCATCTCTCATTTTTATTTTCTAGTTGGTAAACGCTCGATGTTTATAGCTGCCGCATCGTGAGTTTGAGGGGAGATGTTAAATAATACATTTATTTTAGTTTTATTTATTAAGGGTAGAATAGTATTTTTAGTTTAACCTATATGTAATCTCTTTGTATTTAGGTTAATTCAAGCACTTTATAATACACAGATTAATGAAAATACAACCTCATTCTCTTTTATATTCAT
>Ga0325414_1009868_pt1 | contig 10029 bp, 5 predicted proteins | sample PopdelMetagenome_8_FD_206183 | JGI IMG/M metagenome (GOLD analysis project Ga0325414, IMG submission 206183) | Populus deltoides microbial communities from Bellville, Georgia, United States - Leaf-PdKOR-R3 | ecosystem: Host-associated > Plants > Phyllosphere > Phylloplane/Leaf | place: USA...
TGGACGGTGAAAAGGAAATTGTTGGGAACAGAAAGTGATATGGCCTAGTGGTCCAAAGGACTCATTGCTTGAATAGTAATGGAGTTTGCAAGGGAAAGTTCATCATCACTAGAATAGGGTTTTGCAACCAAAGTGAGTCCCATATACACACTCGCCTAAACTATAAGAACTAGTGCTATTAAATCAATCATGAAAATCAAGAAACTCTTCTTCTTCTCCTTTTTAGCTTGTAAGAGACGACCAAATCAAAAATAGTGATGCCTCAATTATTGATATTGATGCATATGTAAAGCATTCTAACTCTGTACTTCTAGCTTAACAACTGTTACAACTACAGCAAGCTTGTGGCAGAAACAGATGGAGATATGGCAACAAGGAGCGAACAAATTATAATTGTACCTCTTGAAAATTTACTAATATATATACGAAAAGCTGGAATCAAATTTAATGAATTAAAAGTACTAGAATGAAACAATATAAAACTTGGGTTAGTAGAGCTTACCACGAGTACGTGGAAAACAAACAGGCAGTTCCAGCAAGGAGGATCAGAGCCCAGAATCCAAACACAGACATCCTTGCCATGTCCATAATCACAAATGAACAAATTGAGATTCCCTAAACGCCAGTTTGCTGTTTGGTAACTCTAAAAGTTGGCCCCTTTACCTGTGAGAGAGGAGAATCGAGTGATTATGGACTTTATGGTGCCGATTTGCTGTGGAAAAGGAAGGCATATGGAATTGTGCAGACAGTCGAAAAGACATTGGTCATCAGTCTAAACAGTCTTGAAAACTGAAATGAGCTTCCTTCGTTTTCTTCATCAATTTCTCTTTAATAGAAGTTTTTAACAGTGTTACACCTGACAACGACGCGCGTGTTCTTTGCAGGAGAAAATTCGAGCATTTTGTCATTCACATTTTGCAATTTTTATACACGAACTCCAAAGTTAGCTCTCTTACAATAGAAGCATTTATAATACTGCATTCCCCTTTCCCAGTGATCTTCAGTTAAAAACTCAATTTCCCAGTGATCATCCTTCCGAATACATTGGAGGATCCTAAAGGATCTTCCAGTACTGGGAAGAATTTATAACATTCGGAAGCAATTTTCCGAGAAGACTTGATCAATTATCCTGTAGAGCGCTTGATTTGCTTCAGTATTGTTTAGGATATAGTCTCTGACCAGCTCCGTTTTGTAGATGCTAATTTATTAGTTCTGAAAAAATTGGCACGAATTTCAGATCGGTGAGTTGAGAATGCGGATGCGCCTATATTTTTTAAAAATTTAAATTTTTTTTTATTAAAATTTAAATTTTTTTTTATTAAAATTTAGAATAGTTTATATATTTTGAATCGTTTTAATATACTGATATTAAAAATAATTTTTTTAAAAAAAAAAAATTATTATAATGTATTTTGATACGAAAAATTATTTAAAAAATACCCGCAACCACACTGATAAACATATATCCTCCCTGAATACCTCACACATTCAACATTAGCTGAGTACTCAAGATTCGCTGAGTACTCGAGTGAGACATTCAAGAGTCCTATCTGGCTGGATAGCATAGAAGAGGCCACATTCTCCTGACAGATCACGCCATGAATTATGCATGCATATGAACACCTCCATTTTCACCTTATAACAGGATTAAGCAGAGGGAGATAAGGGTGGGAAATTTGACAACACCCACTGAACTCCAACAAGGTTCGCTCAAAGGCTTGTTTGTTATAGCAACACTTACATCTCCTAATTACACTGTATGTAATATTTGACAGTTGAGCAGACTCAAAATGTACTTTTTGCAGAGCAAGGAAGAGCATAAATCTTCCCCTTGCTGCAAAAAAGTGCCTGAGATCACCCCCTACCCATGGAAAGTAGGAAAGAGAAAAAACAAAAGTAGAGGCCATTGATATGTTCACCCACATTTACAATGCAGCCTCTCACCTTTATTCTTCACAAACTATACGAGGATCGATGCACCCTACCAGCTGTAAACCATGATTAAAGTACCAGAATGATGGTAAAATCTCAGTACCCAAAGATGGCAGCTGCCACAAGGTCATTAAACAAGCATTGTGATGCGGACAGGTGCATACCAGAGAATTCAAAAAGAACGCTTGGATAAGAACAAATCAATTATGAAAAGGAGACCGATAATGCTATAGGAGATTATTTGAAAATATTTCATTTCCAACATCAATCCAAGTTCCACAGCGAATCAACTAACCAAAACATTGTCTTAATAGTTAATTCAAACATAAAAATTATAATCAATCATACTTGCGCAAAACACATTTGCTGGTCTAGTGGTACTGGAGCTATCTCCTACTAGTCTAGTGGGACACGAGGTATCTTGTACTGCATAAAACAAAAGCGAGCTATCTTCTGCTCGTCTCGTGGGTCACGAGCTACCAGCTCTTCCTCAGCGGTACTGCAAAAAAAAAAAACATAAGCATAGAATGAAAACGATTATCAACAAACTATAGGCTAATCAATTAACATACCAAGCTAGATAACTAAAGGCTAGTCAATGAGTTCACCTTGATGAATCCAATCTCCTTAGCATTGCTACGGAAGCACTGTCTGCAGCACATTAGCCCATACTTCCTGATAATACCATGGGGATTCCCACACACGCGGCTGATAAATCAACAAAAAAACAACATGACATACATCAGAATCCATAAACCAACATTTCATGCTTCTATCTAAACCATCCTAGTGTCACAAATAAGAAGACATTAACAACACGGATCCACTTTGAAACCCTATCCAGAAATTATTGGTAAAATCAATTTCAGCAACAATCGAACTTCAAAATTAAACCCTACCAACCAAATAGCTAAAACCATCATCTTAAGCACTGAATGATAGTGCTCATAAACGCCAAATCATCCAAAACAGGAAATAGTTATTTCTGGGATATCCAAACGCAACAATAATAGATCCCAGTTACATAATCAAAGCATGACAACAACAGGACAATTTCCTAGAAATAATATAAAAAAAGCAATCTTTCAAAACTAACTGCACAGTGAAGAAGCATAAGAAGGAAAACAGATAGAACCCTTTTTGTCATAAGGTAAACAAGATAGGTTTGATATCAGATTATACTTTCATTTTCTCGTATCGATTACCAGGTGCGAGAACCAGGGCCGTAGTTCTTGGGGTGAGAGTTCCAGACATTAGAGTGACCCATCCTTTCTGCTACTGATCGCTAAAGCTTACGAGCCACTAGAGAAAACTTGAAAGCATGGAATTCTCAGAGCGCTTTTGAGCTCGGAAAGGAAAGGGACACTTTATACTGGCGTTACAAAACCCTAGATTCCTGGTGTGTCAGACGGGCCATAGGATTGTCTGGTTTGGGCCTTTATGTGATTTAGCCCAGAGTGAGTACTAGCTTAGAGCTGTGGGTCAGAGGCTCGAAGCCTTCTGTAGCAATCACAAAGGTTTTTTTGCCCTTTCTGTGTTGATCCGCTCCCAAATAAATTTTGATATTATTATGGTAGTAAATTAGATTATTTACAAGAGATTATTGCTTATTGGCTGCTTTAGTGTTACCAGCCCAGCCGATATTGCGGATCCATTTTCAAAACTTATGTTTATATTTTTTATTTTTATTGAAATATATATTTAAAAAAATTTCAATGATTTAAGTTTTGGAATGAAGATTGTTTTTCTTCCGTCGGAATTTATTTCTCTTATTTATGAACTTCTTATTTTGACCAAACCTTCAATATTTTATTAACAATATGCCTATTTGAACAATAAATTAAAATTAATTAATTAATTTAAATTTAGTTAAAAATTATATTTTTTAAAACCAAACAAGTTATTTTATATGACTGCGTGAAAAATAAGAAAATAATTATTCAAGAAAATAGTATTAAAAGTAAATAATAAAAAAAACATAAAAAAATAAATAAAGCTTAAAGACTGAAAGAACAACTGACAACTACAAGTTTAGTATTGGAAAATTGTGAGCTACGGGGGGCAAAGTGGAATATTGTTGAATCTACAAGGTCTAAACTATAGTTCACCCTAACAGTACGTGAGCACGCGACAGCAGATGGTGTCGTTTCAGGCATCCTCTTAAACCTTACTCACAAACTAAACTACGACATCAGAATTCAGACAGACTCCTCAATGGCAAATCAAGCTGGTGCCTCTTCCTCTACTCCTCTGGTAAGCCCAAGAAAAAAATTAAAAGATTTACAAAAATATCTTACAATTTCTAGATATTAACCCAAATAGAGAATTGTTAAAAATCTTATTTTCGAAGCATTAGATTCTATATTCTAACCAAGCTCTGTGAATAACAATAGGAGCCGGGATTTGAAGATGACGAGAACGATATGTACGGTGCCGAATCGGGTTGGGTCGAAGCCCGAACATCATGTGATCACTTGGCTTCTCTGTCGTCTGATCTAGCTCGCATACCAACTCCCGATACTCCTTGCAACAGGTAATCTTTTCACGCTCTCTCTCAAACCCTGACTTATTTTTTATTTATTTAATAAAAATAAAATAGTTCTTGCAGACAAATCAGATGTTTCTAGATTTTCTGATTTGTTGAAATTATTTTGATTACATGTTTTAAGGTGCCAACATCCAAGTGAGAACTGGTTATGCTTGTCGTGTAAGGATGTACTTTGCAGCCGTTTTGTGAACAAGCATATGTTGCAACATTTTCATCAAACCAACCATTGTTTGGCTCTCAGTTACAGGTATGGCATGCGATGCGAGTATTGCATTTTGTGGCGGTTATTGCTGGTTTGCTTGATAATTTCCAATCGGCTTTACGCCTTTCTTGGTTTGGAATTTGAATTTGGTTTGCTTTTGACCACAGTGATCTATCGGTTTGGTGTTTTGCTTGCGACTCGTATCTAGATGCTCGAGTGATTATGCAACTGAAACCTGTTTCTGAGACTGCTTATATATTGAAATTTGGTGAGGCACCTCCATTTCGTTCGGTTGAATGTTCAAAGGGTAATCAAGCCGACGGTGGTGCATCATCAGACAGTTAAACTAATATCTTAGCAATCCAGGCTGGGGTTCTCTCTTGAAAGTTCACGGGGCAATCAAGCTGAGGACCCATCATCGGTCAGCTAAATTTTGTCTCTTTGCTTCTGGAAGTGGTTCTCTTCTTTATTTTTCTTTCCTTTCCCCCCTTGTATTTCAGGGTTCCATGGTTGGTTGGAACTTAACTGGGTTTTATGTTACTGTTGAATCAAAATGCAAAACAAGTAACCTTGATTATATCTTGGTGACAAGCAGTTCGTGAATGATTTGATTTTTTTTATCTTGCTACCATCCATTGAAAGCTCTTTCATTTTATATATTCCGTCTTACAAGAGGAATTCTCTTGCTGCTATGACAAACTATCAAGCTTTAAGAGTGTCCAGGTCAGCCTAAGCAAGACTTCCTCGGTTACACATCCCACCTTGATGGTTTATTGTAAGAAGTTCGATGGAACGTGAAAGGAACCTTGAAAAGCCTACCGAGTTAAATTTTGTCTTGCATCTAAATGCTAGCAGCAGAGGACATTCAAAATGAGGATCAAAAGTTGAAGCAATACAATCAAATGGATATTCCTTCCATGAACCGTTATTGACAAATTTGTATTAAACTATTAACTCGTAACATGGTTTTTCAATTACAGTACAGTAGTACAGAGGTAAATTAATCTTCATCGAAATTTGTAGTTCCTTGTAGATCACATGCACGTTGCTCACATTCTAGCTTGCCCCACCTTGCATCAACTCGTTCACAAGGGAATACTAGTTTACCAAGGCTGTTAAAATCGCCCACATGTTAGCAAGAATACATAATTTTGCCAGGGTGGTTAAGCAGTTTATCTACGATCAAGACCAAAGGTAGAATTGACATCTTAACTTACCTTCTATTAACTACATTATGCACATGGCACAGCCATTGCGAGAACTCAGCATGAGATCTGGCCTGTACAGGATTTACTCTGCCAAACACATATCAGCCATAAGTAAACTATCCATTAAAAATGCAGGCTGTTCAAAGAGGCTTGCTAGTCGTATAGAGTAAAAATCCCCCCCCCCTTTTGTAGTTTATAGCATAATGGAGAAATCAGATGCAATAAACTGTCCATTATAGCAGAGTATCAAGGAGAAATTGGACGGGAAGTATACTGAAGCAATGTGCAGAAAAGAACCATTTCATAAAGAGGAAGCATCGACAGTAGACAACACCTGTAACACACCATTATGGAAAAGGGTGCCCGATGGGGGGGGGGTATACCTTAGAACTTCTTTAAAGTGATCTGCACATTCCTGGCAAGGGTACATCCGAGATAAAATTGCCATCTGAATGCCAAAGCAATCCTGTTAGTTGATCTTAAAAATCTTATAAGCATACTGGAATGAATCCACTGCTCAATTTTAGACAGGATGAACAGGGATTGAGTGATGAGTGAAATGTAACACATCTAGTTATACATGGAATGAACCACAATGGCAAGGCAGCCTGAGCTTTTCAAGCACACAAGAATGTACCATTTGCGTATCAGCTTCATCTAAAATGGGCTGTTCATGTCCAAAGAAAATGCAACTGAAGATAGAGGAGACCCCAAGATCGGCTGGCCAGGTCTAAATACAGTTGGGTCACATCATTGGGAACTACTAGAACAGTAGAACAGGGCATGATTCAGCTACTAATAGAACCTGCCCATCCCACAGGTGTACACTTTTGGTCGGGACAAGTTATAGAATCGCCTGCTCTTTGGTCAACACAAATCATAGACTAGTACTCAAGATCAACTTTGGTTTTTCTAATATCATTAACAAGGTTCTATCTCTAAGTTCTTGCTGTGTCATGGATTGTTGCTGGTTGATCTACTATTTCGACAAGACTCGTCCGAAGCTTCATCTAATTAATAATTGAGAGACAAATTTAATATATGTAGGCTCAAGAATGATAAATTCACCAGTTCAAAAAAACAAGGAAAAAAAAAACAAAGAAGAAGAATAAAAATAAAAATAAATTCATGTGTTTACCATCAAATCGGAATAGTTATTTTGACAAATAGTGTCACTGTGAGAAATATTGCAGGAAGCTAGTATAAAGAGTTACCAGTTCTTTTACGTCCTTCTTTTGCTGTCTAGTTGGATGTTCAGGATACTGAAAGAGAAAAGGTTTAAAAATAAATCCACGGATCGTATCATCAAACGAATGGTTAAATTTCAACAAATAAATGTGCAGGGCATTTAGAGGAGTAAAGCTGCATTCTGGGAGTACCTGGGCAGCAAGCGTGTGCAGGAAAGTCCAAGTAGCTCTTCCAAGCTCTTCTTTAGTCACAGGAGCAGCAGACTTTCCCTGAACAAATAGATAATACAAGTTTAATCAAGCATACTTGTTTGCATAAATGGCAGCCCCAAGAGATGGCAACTAAAAACTACATGAGATTGAGGAATTCTATGCTAGTTTTTGACACCTCTGTCCGTATTTTGCAAGCTTTAAAGTTCCCCTTTAATCGTCTAATTTGTGCAGAGGAAACCTATGCTGGAAACCTAATCCTCAAAAACACAGTAATCCATTCAGGACTTTTGCCAAACAGTTTGCGGAGTTTAACCTCCTTTCCATAGAAACCAACCATACATACATATCGGAAACTCAAATTCAAATTTGATGAAGGTTAATGATTATCTTAGGCGAGACAATGAACGGGGTTACCTTGTTAAGAACGTCTTTAGGCTGGACAGAGGAAGTGTCTGTGTTTGCTGGGTATATTTTGGATGATAGATGTGATGAAGGCGGGGAGAGAGAGAAGACAGCGTTTTTGCTCGTGGATGAAGATGGGTTCTGAGGTTGGCCTGTGAAATTAGCCAAATGTGTTTGGATGCAATTTGAGACTTTTTGAAAGAGATGCTGCAATGGATTGTCAGACATGTTGTTGCAGGCTCGAGAGGGCGGGGGTGTATAGTGTCCGAGGAAGGATGAAGGGCTCGTTTGGTTTGTTTACTTTGTACACGTAAATGGGAATCCCTTGTCATTTCTCGTGAAAATGTAGTTCAGTTTGCCGCCAATCAAACTAGGCTTTGTCCCCACCATTTTGGAACTAGATCCTCCTTCAGATAATTTTTGCCAAATTATCTCCTCAAAGAGCACCTATCACCTATCTTTCCAATCATTTACAAACACTAATTTTCTCACCGATGATATAGCAAAACACAACAATTAATCACTTATTTTTTGCTATTTTTTCATAAAGCGCATATTAAAAAAAATAATTATTCTTTATTATTACTCAACTTTTTATGAGATGAGATAACGGTCTATAAATATCTTTAGTCACCGGGTTAACAAATTTTCGAGAACTTCACATGCAACATAACATCACACATAACCACTCTTTTCTGTGAGTTTTTTGGTTATGTTATACTTTCACTCCCTCTCGTGAGTTGCTAACTTAATTATCAAATGATCTCTTATTTTGTAGGAAATACCAAGTTCAAAGATAGAGCCTGTATTTATGCTCGAACACTTGAACCCAGAGCAGTTGTGAAAAGCTCGAATTTGATATAAAGTTTTGATGAATTAATTAGAATTGATTGTTGCTAGTTGAACTATAAGGTATTTTTTTAAAAAAAATGCATGGAAATATTTTGATGGTTAAAGAAAATAGTGCGTTAGTGAGATAATTTATGAGCATTGCTTGTTCCAAAAAGCAAAAGGCTAGATTACACGTGATTGAAATTTTTTTAATTTTGATGTGCTTTTAGTATCATGTGAAAAAAAAAACTTTTTTTAAAACATAATGTTATATTGATAAACAACCACTTAATTACAATGTCTTTATTAGTTGGGAAAAAAAAATCATAATTTACCTTTAATCTAAACGAGTTTCAATATGTTGATATCACTTTATTTTGTTGAGACTTCATAAGCAAAGATGAAAATCATAATTTCCCTGTGATTTAAACAACTTTTCAGGTTTTCTCCTCTCTATTTTGTTTTTTATAATCAAAAGAAAATTAAATGGAACTTAAAAGCTTTTTTTATCTTGCTTGATGATGACAAGTCAATATTTTTATCGTTTCGTGAAAAAAATCCAAGTTCTTCTCTAAAAAGACCCAATATGCATGGGTTCATCCACTTGCTAAGTCTAAACAGGTAGAAGATTAGCGAGCTAACTAACCTAGTGTCCCTGAGTCAACCACGTGCTGAGCCAAAATGAACATGGATCTAGCAAGTTGCTACATCCAATATACTTGGATTCAATCATGTGTTAAGCCCAAACGAATATATATCTGAAGAGTTGGCAGATTCTTGGGGTTAGCCACATGTTAAACGCAAATAAACATGGATCCGACGAGCTGTCACACCCAGCATCCTTGGGTTAACCACATGCTGAAACCAAATGGACGTGAGTTTGACGAGCTGTCAAACCCACTACCCACGAGCTTGGCTGCACGCCAAACCCAATTGATATGGAGGTTGTTATGAGCCCATGTTAGAGTCATAAGGTTCTGTTTATTTATTCTTAAGGCTTTTAACATGAATGTTTGAGTAGGAGATTTTTGTCTTATTTTATCTATAGGTGTATAAAAACTCTCTCAATGGTCTATCGTATTTTCATCTAATTAATGAAGTACAAGAAATATTTGTTTTTCATTAATGTTGTGTAAGAAATATTTATCCTTCATTAATATTATCATAAAAAAAATAACTCTTTAACCCCTCCACTCCATTAAAACGATAAGATTTAGGGATTGTAAATACCCCATAAACTATATAGGTAAAAGCTTCATAATTTCTCTCTTGTAAGTATTTATACTTTAATTCTCATAGCATTTGTCATATAAAAATAAAAAATAAACATTTTTATTTTTAGACTTTAAATCTGATTCTTTTATTTATTATTATCTATAGATCTTAAACTTATCAAAAGAATAAACTATATTTTAAATGATATATGTTGGAGGAGAAACTATAATTTTTAATAGCCTAGTGGTGTGAGTGTTTTTTTTCAGGGACAAGGCTAATATAGTTTGTCTT
>Ga0325414_1009871_pt1 | contig 10028 bp, 5 predicted proteins | sample PopdelMetagenome_8_FD_206183 | JGI IMG/M metagenome (GOLD analysis project Ga0325414, IMG submission 206183) | Populus deltoides microbial communities from Bellville, Georgia, United States - Leaf-PdKOR-R3 | ecosystem: Host-associated > Plants > Phyllosphere > Phylloplane/Leaf | place: USA...
TCATCGTCTGGGTTACAGCATGCCCCCCGTTTTGAGAAGCAGCAAGATGGATATATATATTTTTTGTCCCAAACTGTTGGATTTGGATTAAGTTGAGCTGCTGATGATGAGCAAGCACAAGTCCAATAACAAAACCCACTTGAAAGTGGGTTAAAATTGCACAATTTTATAAGTGTTAGTTTCTTGAATTGAGAACCTAACTATAACACAAGACCGGGTTTATCCGGCTAAAACCCAGGTCATAAAACAAGTAGATTGACTCGTAAGTTATCTAGCCAATCTAAACTATAATATTTTTTTTAAAAAAAAAAAACAGGAAATAAACATTGTTTTAATTATTTTTAATAAAAAATCAAAAACAAAAAACATAATAAAAAAAACCTATTCAAAGTAAAAATTAGGATCGACAAATTATCGAATAAATCCGCCGACAAAAGAGTAGAGAACATAGAATATATCCATACACTCTCGAAACTCTGCATGTTTTTTCTCAACAATTCAACTGTTCATGGTTCTCGAGAGGTGAAGCATGTGCCTTTTCCTTGTGATTACACAATGATCCTGGTACACTTGAGATAACAAATGACTTTGGATTAGCAGTACACTCCTAAATCGCATTATTGATAGGAGAACAAGCAGGTTTTCTACTTTGTTTCCAAAAACATTTTGCTTTGCAAGGCTTCCACCCTTGCATGCACTCAAGGAAGTGATCCCTTCGTTTTAATATCCTACAAAATTGAAATAGCTTTGATCCTGGACGGGAAATAATCTGATCCCTGGAAATTTGGCTCCGTTGATCATAATGGTGGCTTTTGCAGGTTTCCTCAACTTTTAATCTCTGTGCTTCAAATTTCATTCCATAGCTTCTCATGTATTCTGGCACAAAGAAAACCCTCGTTATGCAGAGAATTAATTCTTAGGTTAAAAAAAAAGAAGTAAACATGTTAGTACCTTAGGCGGGTGGCGACCAGTTCACTCTAACTAGCCAACCATTGAGCAAAATCAACGAGGAAAACTATGAAAAGCTAAGAACAGTAGAGTTCTCTCGTCTAAGTTAATCATCTCACAAGTCCTTGAACCACGAGCTTATCAAACATGTCCACTGCTTTTTACTTCACAAATATGCATTAAATACAATAATTATCATGAGGGCATTTATATTTTTATATGAACTTAAAAGTTATTCATGGCTTTAATATACAGTGAAAGGTTAATTTCATTCATCTACTAAAAACATAAGCCACTCCTGCTGAATGGTAGTCTTATGAAAGCAGTAGTCTCCCTTCATCAGAAAAGCAAGTTATCCTGTTCATGACGCGCATTCAACTTGCCTCAATCACGCAATTAAATTTCATAAGGTGAGTCAGATATAGTGCATACCTCTTCTAAACTTGCATGTTCCAGAAAGGCTCATCCTGCTTCCTCTTGTCCCACCACACTAGCTCTTCAAACCATGCTGCTGGAAAGATGAATAAACTCCGTTGACTTCAAAGATGCCCGTAAATGTCCGTGTGGAAGAGCACGCCTATTCTTCTAGGAAGTTAAACAGGCATGTTTCATTAAAAAAAAACTAAAAGGGCTCAGGAAAACACTGTGACATGTGAGTGAATCCACTGTGGATTCAAGCAGTGTTTTTCGTTATGATCTTCTTATTCTCGCCTTTCTTCTCACGTGACTTGGTGCCTTCACCGGCTTTCTTCTCTGCACTTGCAGCCTGATCGAAGCTTCAACTCGGTTTTGTTTGTTGTAGTTTCGTGTTGGGACACGCCAGCCACTGGGCATTAAGGGCTTCTGTCCGTGAGTGGATGTGGCTGGTGTGACTGATTGTTCTTTGAAAGGGCGGGGCTAGGATCAGCCAGCTTGAGCATGGTTGATCATGGCTACATTTTAGAGGTGTGTGGTGAGCCATTTCCTTCTTTGGTTAGCGGGGTGTGCCATCATTGTGCATTAAATGCACACTCCACTTGCGATGTAGCTGGGTTGGCTCTATTCACCAAGGGAGTAGGGGATGGTTTGTTGAGATTAGAGTCAGACATTTGGTTACTTTGGTATAATTTTTATTTTTTGTACCTCCACTGCCTCTTCTCTCTTGCCTAACTGATGGTCCCTATTTGCAGGGGGAGTGAGGCCTGGTTTGTTGAGATTAGACATTTGGTTGCTTTGGGATGATTTTTATTTTTGTACCTCTGCTGCCTCTTCTCTCTTGCCCATTTACTGGTGTTGGAATGTTACAAGGTAAGGTTCTATTTCATTTATGGTTTGGTTTCCTATCCAGTTCCCCGTTCAATTCCCAGTTTATTGCTTTTCACATCAATTATTTGCCTGTCATGAATAAGATGTTTGTGCTTTGAGAAATTAGGTTGCTTTATTATTTTTCTTTATCTTGGAATTCGATCAACATCTTTTTGCGAAGGGGTATATAGGCTCTTTCCCCTGGGTTTTGTTCTTATTTGACATTTTCAAACTTCTCTATTTTGTTATTGTTTTTTCAACCAGGTGGTTCTATATTCTCTTGCCTTTTATTGTGGTAATTGGTTCCTTAGAATGTGATTCTCAATTTTTGCCTTCCTTTTGCTGCTTATTTTTTCCCATTTGTGCTTCTGTTTATTTGACAATATTTTTATGCTTAGCTCTTTGTGTTTGTGCTTACGAGTTTTGATTCTTTCAGGACTCTGTATTTTTGTATTTGAAGAGGGAGCTTCTTTATATTGGTTACCTGTCAATCTCTTCTCTGCAAGTAAGCTTGATTTTTTTTCATGTTTGTGCAAACAGTTCTGTGATTCTCTTTTGCTTTTTATGTTGTTCTTAGTTCCAGATTTCTTGGCCGGATTGTTAGATCTGATGGTTTTGGTCTTGGAATTGGATGCTACCTTTTGGCATCTCTGCTACGTGGGGACCCAATTTCTTTTCTTTTCTTTTTGTTGGTTTCACATATATGTTGCATCAACATGAGCATGCTCATTTAAATTGATGTTTTGGGTTGTTTGCTTGGGCCTTTGAATTACTAGCATGTTTTTGGTGTTTTCTTTTTTTGGTCTTTTAAGTAGGGGTTCAGCTTCTTTTTATTGCTTTGCTGGTGTTCTATTTTTTATCTTTTAGTTGCCATTACTACAGATCTGTCTAGCCTTTTAAGTGCATTTTTTTTTACAGCTTAGGGAATTTCCATTTCAAAGGGCCTGCTTTTCCATCTCGGTTTGCTCTTTATCTTGGTTTGTTGGTTCTTTCCTTTTGTCTTCTCTATTTTTTGCATAGTTTTTCCTTTTTGTCAATTGTTTTTTTTTTTAATAATCCATCAATCGCCTTTTGTGTTCATTGGGACGACTTTGTGATAGTGTTCAAAGCACTCATTCATACAAAAAAAAATCAAATTACGCGCGGAAAATATGCTTTCATTACTCATCAATTCTCTTTGCTGAGTTTTAAGAACTCGAATATCTTATTGCAAGATTGCTTAGCTAATTGAGTTTTTCATTTTTTTTTCTAAACACCGACTCTTTGAAAGTTACATGAGCAGTATTTTTTTTAGTAGAAAACATTTGAATCCAAAAAAGAAGTGAGATTTTTTTTAGATTTGAAAAATATGGGTTAATGTAAGAGATAAGATATAACACTTGCTTGGACTTTTCAATACCAATATGAATGCTTTAATTTTGGTAGTGTTAGAGAGATTAATTTAGCCATGCTATGCTAGGTCTGGCTTAGCATTGCAATGGAATTTAAAAAAAATACTAACGTCAAATAAGTATTTTTATTGTAATCCATCCATTTACAAGTTTTTTTTTTTTTCAATAACAAGTTCATCTTTATTAACATGTTTTTCTATTTGTTTGACAACTTTTAACGGATGGATGGCCTGCTAGAAATGAGGGTTCTTCTGTCTGCAATTTGATTTTGAATACCTTTGTTAAACTTTTTCAATGTCATTTGGAGTTTGTCAGGTTGGTTTGGCACTTAGTAACCCCCTTCAATTATTTTTTTGTTTATGTTCTCTATATTACTTCCCTCAGGATTGGTCAAGCTCTTTTACTCTCGATCTGGTGTTCAATATTGCTTATGCTTTCGGCATGGAGTTTTCTTGCTTTGGGTTAATGAATGCTTATGTATGGCTTATGATTGGGTTGTGTTGTATTTCGTTCTTGGTTGTTGAGTTCTTCCGGTTATGGTTATGTTTCAGTTTCAGTTTCAGGATTAGGAGTGGTTATGCACCAGCTACTTCGAACAAGGATTGTCATTTACCTCTGCAATGTGATTCCATTGTGGTTTCATTCAGCTCATTTATTTATCTTGATGTTGAATATTTATTGAGGTCATTTTATGCACCTTGGTTTTCCCTTGATGGTGTCTGCCTTAATCGGTTTTCTGTTTCCTTTTGGAAGGGGCCATGTAAGCTTCCTTCAGTTTTAAAAATGTTACTTTATTGGCTGATGGTTTTAGAGTAAAATTAAATTACCTTTCTTTACTTAATTTTGTGGTTTATTTCATTTCCACTATGCTATGAAAGGTCATTGGTGTTGGCAAGAAGTTATAGTGCATATAGTATTCTTAATGTTTATGCACTGGAAAAAAAAAAATGCTATAAAGAAAATGTTGATTGTAGTCATTATTGAGCTATCAAGGCTGTGTTAACAAAATGCTATAATCTAGGTTGCCTAAATAGGAGTCCACAATAGTCAATGGATTTTATTCTAATGTTGAACCATTGAAAAACACAAATGTGACATGTTCTAGATTCTAAGAGAGAAGCAGCTTGAACTTTAGAAAGATTCCTTTCTCATCTAATATTGGATCCCTCTCATTGCATGGTCTTTTTATTGCTTTTTGTGTTTTTAGGATTTGTGTCTTTCATGTTTGTTTTGATATGTCTTTTTCTAACGTGACTTCTGCTTCATGAGTTGCTTTGCAAATCCATGATAATTATTCTGTTTGATGAATGTCTACCATGATGATTTTGGTAACGTCCCATTTTCTATTTTGAGTGATAGTAGTTGGTTTATTGTTTCTATTAAATTGATTTTGGAGTTGAATGCTAGTTAATAATCATGGAATAGAAGCATTGAATCCGATCTCAAAATGTAAATGGACTCAGGCATTGGATAAATGCCCTGTTTAGCATTGGATAGTTATTTACCTATCCATATTAAGTTTCTGTCTGTCTAGATTACATCAAATACTCTTATTTTATAATAGCCCTTTAAATATTAATTCTACCTAATTAGATAGGTAAAGTTAGAAATGCATGTGAGCTCCTTGGTTTTCATGGTCCATAGATGAAGAAGGGTGGAGGATCTGCAAGAGTTTGTGGTGACGAAGTGACTTGCGAGGTGTCTTACAAGTGGTAAAGAAAATTTTGATTGGTCTACCAATTCTATGACTTTCTCGCTGATTATAGACTTTTGGTATTTAATGATTTAATTGTATTCCCTTTTTACATATAGATTAGTTTTGGAAGCAACTGATATGATTATTTACAAGACAATTATTTTATTCGGTTGCTGGATACAACATGTTAATAAATGCAGAGTGCTGAATGCATTTTTTTAAAAAGTTTAAGTTTCACGCCTCTCTTATCTGTATCAATATTAAGATACATATGAAAGGCTTGGAATTTGTGAGAGGAGTTAATGATTATTTTATATGTAATGAAATACACACACACACACACACATCCCAAACTTTTTAAAAATTCCACACATCGTTTTTTACCATATATTTTGGATTAAATCAAGTTAATACTGTATATTAGCCTTGAAAGTTATATGGTGACAAAAACGGGATAGTAATTTATATTAATTTTTAAAGTTTTTTGCTTGGGGATGATGATAAGATAGAAAGATGTCAATCATACACAATGTTGTGTGCGCTTTGCTAGACACATCATTTGTCATTTTGCCTTTTTGCAATCCACCGATTTTCTTAGCCTTAGCAAAACTTTGTCACAGGTTTTTAAAGACAGCCGCTGCGAAGCGCGGGCTATTTATCTAGTATAGTCTAAGAGGCATTCAAGGCACATCATACAGAGTGGAGTTCAACCTGGTTGTATTGTAAAATCCAGGAGTTCAGTGAACCGAATAGAGGAACAATATATTGCATACCAAGGCACCTCTGCAGCCTTTTTCACGACAAGGGTGAAATAATTTCGAAGAGGAAGGAGGGAGGGAGGGAGCACTCAAATCTATTAATTTCCAGGTCCTACGATCATTATATTTGTTGACAATCCTTTCATCCTTGTACAAAGACACGGGCAAAGACTATCAAAGGCAAAAAAACACTGGATACTCCAGGGTAAGATAGGATGGAATCAAGGGAAATTGCATTCGTTAAAGACAAAATATCAATTCAATGCTTAAGCCTTTCACGGTGATCTTAATTTCAAGGAAAAACTAGAATTAGAGGGTCTAATTATTGGAAAATATTAAATATAAGGAGGGAGAGACAGAGATACACAAAGTTATCTAAGTTGATTGAGTAAATGTGTCTCCTTCAAGGTAGCAAACACAGCAAATAGCTAAATATCCAGACCAATGCACAAAAGATCAAAACAAAAAGAACTTCAGCAGAACAATTTGTGAGAAAATAAATGATTATTGAACACTAACTGAAGCGATTTACAAAAATCCAAAGCTACAAACAGTCAAGTTTCGATTATAAGGAGGCAATTGAAAGAAATCAACACCATAACAACAATCTTTTTTTGCCAAAGTTTACAAAGAGGACAGAAAGTCTCACACTCCAGCATTCTACAAACATTGATCAACATTTTATCCCATTTGTTTTTTTTCTTTTTCAATTAGCATTCTGTCCATTCTGGAAACCAAGACCATACAAAACATATAAACTAAATTGATACATATCTGGGTTGGAGTTCATAAATCTCAAGCAGTGATTAAATCGCACAAGAACAAAGAGTGATGAGAAACTTCACAAGGAAATCAAATGAAAGCATCTGTCTTTGCTCGGCACCATGCAATTCATAGCACCAAAAAAAATTGGCTAAACAGATGTGATTCCACAAAACTAAACAGATAGTATACGCACCTAATGTGAAACACATGATGGACAAATTCTCTCTTCATTAAACAGAAAAGATATGAGGAAAAAAAAATAGATCTTCTATTGCATTTAAAGATGTATCAAGTATACAAAGTAGAGTTTTCTACTGTAATTGCTCTTCTGGGAAAATGGCTGGAAGGAATACAATGGGTCAATGATTAGCATGTCAAGCCCCCTCGCGTCGAAAAAATAATTCGGGCAAAAAAACAAGCCTGCTGTTCCGACGTGAGCAGAAAATTTTAAAAACTGATGGCGAATTGACGATCTTGTACCAAAATTAATCATTGATAATATCACCTGTTCATAGGTTCTAACTGAACTTCCATTCGTCCAGAATGCTGTGCATCTTTTTGTGCTGAAGCCCTGGCTGGACTCAGGAGGTCAATAGAATCCTCTTCTTCGAGGTTACCCAACACCCAATTACTTCTTCCAAGTATTCTGCCACTCCTTCGCTGTTTTTCTTGATATTCCAGATAAGTGACAATCATTGTACCAATCGCGAACCAAAGAATTAATGCCCAGAGATATCCATGAACATTTTCATCTCCATATCTATCTCCCAAATGCTTCAGGCCACTGAAAAGTGCCGCAATTCCTACAATGATGGCAGATCTGCCAACAATGAAGTGAAGATACTCCCAGAGACGCCTTTTTGAGGAAACCTCCTCTCCATTAGCAGGTTTTTTAGGCCTCATGGAGGCATTAACTGGCTGTACACAGGCCAGAAATATAGCAGCAAGCCCAAATTTAACATGAGCTGAACTGACATAGAGGCCCCGAAGCTCAGCTACTGCAAATAGAAGGCCAAGTAGGAGAATGGCTAAACCTGAATACTGCAAGTAAACATGTGTCTGGTACCAGCTATCCCCCTTCACATGCTTCAAGTATCTAGCGGCCATAATTCCACCAGGAAGCAAAATACCCCAAGCAAGGAACATCATGAACCCATGTACAGCTAACACCGGACGTAAATCTTGCTCTGCTTCTGCAGAACCACGCATAAGCAACACCTGTATAGGCCTATGGCTAGTTTCAAAATGCATATTCTTCTCATTTAGGTGTTCATCTGACCATTTAGTACCCAGTGCCCATATGACCTTGAGAGGAGTTGTAGGATCGATGATATTTTTACACTCTACCCGATCATTGTGACTACAAGGTTTCAATGGTCGTGTAAACTCAAAGGTAATGATCCCATTTTCTGATTTGCACCTTATATCCGTCAAATTCTCATTTGTTGGATGCACACTTGAGGCATCCCTTCCATCAATCCAAAATGAATTTACATGCCCTTTACCGATATCGTCAATCCAACCCACATAAGCATAGCTATTAACCATTTCAGTACCAAATCCTATCGCAATATAACCACTCTTTTTCTCACCGCGGGCAGCAATAGATATAGAGTCTTTTGACAACGTCCAAAAGAATGTGACTTGCTGATCATCCAAAAGGACACTGTTGTTATACATATCAGATAAACCCCCATCAACCACCTGAACTCTCCAACCCATCTTCTTCTGAAACAGAGAATGATAGTACACCTGATCTGGAGTATTCCTATCTGGTTCCCAGATCAATTCCATTGGACTAGCCAGAACACCTTCAGCTTCAGGCCCTCCCGCATATATCGTCTCAGTCTTGTTCCTCAGTGTTGCATTACCACCAATCAAATCTGAAGTAATGTACAATGCAACATCATGTCCAGCTTGCACCGAAAACTTCACTGGTACCCCTCTTTCAACTTTCAAAACAGGAGCCTCCTTCTTATTAATGTACAAAACTTTTGAAGGATTAGGTGGATTAGGGTAATGAACTGCAGGACCAGTAGTAACAACAAGAGGCTTGTTTGCATCTGCAATAATCAAATCCTGATCCTCCTTGTCTGTAGCATCCAAGGGCCCTAAACACTCATTCACCTGATCAGATACATTGAGCACCAAATGCCCATAAGTCACTGACATTCGCCCTCCATGATTCTGCGGCAAATAGTAAGGCCGAATAGTATCAGGAGGCCTCATCAACCCCAAAGCCCAAATCACTGTCATGTTCTCTGTATAATTCACCGGCAAATCATACTTGGTATCAACCGAAACCAATGGCCTCCTGTACCTGATAAACGACACCCCATCCCTTCTGTGCCCATAACTCAACTTCGTATTGTTCACCAATCCAACAGGGTCCGATCCTTCATATATCGTATCAGGGCAAACCCCATGAGCTGAACCATCCTTATCTATAGTACACTCGCTATACCTAGTGATATAAAAATCATCAACAAAAGGCATTCCTTCCTCCGTAAACCCTGCCACCGCCACATCACCACCAATCATAACCTCCGAATTAGCATTCGGATTCGCCCAACCAAATGCCATATAATTTTGAATAGAAATTGCTGCCTCTAATCCTATATCAATAAAATCCTCGTCCAAACTCCACCTAATCCTATAATCATTAGACAAAACCTTACAATTATCAAACATCGTCGGAACTCTAAAAGGCCCAGATTTGCCTTCCTCACCACCACTATCATTACCAGAAGGTGCCGGGGCCAAATCAGATCCATTTGAGAGAATTACATGCCCAAAATCGGATTCCGTCAACAAGTCCCATATGGATAGGACTTGGATCCGATCCCAAGTAGCATTTCGACTCAATTTCACACTAAAGCTTGCATTTTTATAAGTCTCATTGAGTTTATAATCAGAAATTATAAACCCATTTGTGAGATTATCAAAGTCGGGCGCGATGGAGCCCCAAAAGTGAACATCGGATCCTGATAGCATATCAAACTGAGAAACCGTAAAAGAGCAGTCATCGGTTATGGTTAGAAACCCACGTACTTGGTGTTGAGCCATGGAGAATTCAGACTTGAATCCCACAAACGGGCTGGTCTTCGGGCAAGATTGACCCGGATCCGCATTAGAAACGAAGAAGAGGAAGTTATTGAAGAGAAAAAACCCAAACCCTAAAATTAT
>Ga0325414_1009873_pt1 | contig 10027 bp, 5 predicted proteins | sample PopdelMetagenome_8_FD_206183 | JGI IMG/M metagenome (GOLD analysis project Ga0325414, IMG submission 206183) | Populus deltoides microbial communities from Bellville, Georgia, United States - Leaf-PdKOR-R3 | ecosystem: Host-associated > Plants > Phyllosphere > Phylloplane/Leaf | place: USA...
TATATATATATATATATATATATAGCCCAAAGCTTAGCATAAATCTAGTTACAACAAAAAGTAAAGTGAATTTAAGCAAAGCAAACCCGCCACCAAGTGGGAGCACCTAGTGCAAAATATCTAATTTATTTATCCTACCCAACTCGGTCCAATTTCTTCAATTTTTTTTTATAAAACACAAAATAAAATCCAGCATTAAAAGAACCCACCTATTTTTGTATGATATAATATAATAATAAACAAAATATTTTATTTTAAAATTGACGTAATTATTATACTCTCTTGTAAGACAACTATAAAAGTTTATCATGCTTCATTGTTTGAAACCTCAGTTTTTTTTTCAATCTTCTTTTATTTTTTTAATTTCCCCTCTAATTTCATTATTTATTTATTTTTCATGATTTTTTTAATTTAATCATTTAATATTAGTTTTGTATTAAGTTTTTATATTTTTTTTCAATTTAATCCTTCAACATTTAATTAAATAATTTATTTTATTTTGCTCTTTATAAAGTTATCAAAGTTTCAAACAAATATATGAATATTTGATATGTACTTAAATTTGCTAGAGAATATTTTTTATTATTGTATAATTAAGTAAAAAATAGTTTTAGAAAAACAAAGTTATCAAATAGATTCCATGATCTAAATTATAGGTTAGATGAGAAAAGTCATGAAACCCGAGTCGATTCAATAGATTGTTATTTCAATATTAATTTTAATATTAATAAAACAATTATGTCACTTTAAAATTTCTTTAGAAGCTAAATTTTATATATATATATATATATATGTATTTATCCGAGTTGTTTTTAGAACATTTAAAATGGTTAGACTCTGAAAAAATTTTATATGTTTTAATTTTAAATTTAGATTTATTTTATTTTATTTTTTTTATGTTTTAAAAAATTTGGATCCGAATCAAAGTATAATGTAGGCTTTTAAACTAGTTTAAACCAATATCGGCAGTCATCTGGCGGGTCGGAGTTTTTCAATCGTCTAACCGGGCCCGCATGCATCATGGTAATTATAAATCATATCATGCAAACGGTGCCGTTCTCTTTTTTCTTTTTTCTGTTGTTTTTTGGCCTTTCGTATCTGAGATTCTGAGCCGTCCTGCTTGTGTTAGCCGAAACGGATGGATTGTCTTGGTAGCTACTGAAATTTTGTTTGGTTTCCAGTTCGTCCATTCCTAAAAGGAAAATTATTGGTTAATCTTCAACAAATTATTCGACCCGAACTTGCCCTACCCGCGCACACACCGGGCAGAGGCTCTAATGAAATACCTGCCTGCGCATGCGTGATCAGAGAAGCCTAAATCGAAAGATTGTCGTCTGCGATTAATTAATTGGTAAACAAGCAAGCATATTTGTTTTGATCTGTTGTTTGCCTTTTGATCTCCCAATTTTCTTAATTTTTTTTTTGAGGTAATCACATCAGATTAGATTCGATGGATTGCTGTGTTTGATAGAATCTTGTAGTGAGTTTCAGATAAATTGTTTTGATTGTTCTTAAATTAAAAAAAAAATTCATAGATTATAAGGTGAATTGGCTTTTTTTTTTTTGGGGTGGGGGGGGGGGGTGATTATGATTGAATAATAAATAAACTGTGTTTTTGCAACAGGTAGACGGTGTTTATCTGAGAAAAAAAAAGGTATGCTAAGGACTAAGAGGAAAGTGCCTTCATTGGTGGATCTTTGTGTTAGTTTAGCAGTAGAGAATGTCAAGTACCTAGGAGATGTTGGAGAAACTGATTTACATCTTCTTGACCGCATCTTACCTCATTGTACGTTGGATCAGCTGATGCACATCGAGAAGAGTACTGTTGTAAGAATTTACTACCATCTTTATTTCTCCTAACTTCTTTAATTTTAATCCAAGTTTCCCTTCTTTTTTTTTTTATTGTTTTGTTTCATTCATTCAGGGACGCGATCTTAGTTCAGTAACTGATAAGCTGTGGAAAACATTTTATGAGAAACAGTTCGGTGAGAGGAGTACTGATCTTGTGATTCAGAGGATGAGGCAGAAGAAAGTTTCATTTCGATGGTTACAATTATATGAGGTACTTTCCATCTGGAAAATTAAAATTCCTCATAAGAAACATCTTTCCCCTATAAAACTATGTGGAATGACTTCTTTCTAGGCAAAGCTGAAGGAAATGGCGGAGGCAGAGAACAAATTAGCTGCTCGGATCAGGCAACTATACAAAAAAGAAGATGACAGTATGTTTTTATTTATTTTCAAAGTACATAAAAAAGCTTAACTTATTGATTTTTTATTTTTTTTCTATGAGGGATTTGTGTTTATTAGTTGTATGTCATATGGTGTACTAGTGAGTTGTTTGTACTTCACGCTGTTTCGTGCTATGGTGTATTTTGCTGTATGCATTTTGCATTTAGGATCACTTAAAGGCCACTTTACTAAACTGTGGGTGTGAGTTCTGAGAGCAGTCTCATGCAAGTAACGCTGAAGCTTAGAAATGCATCTTAATCACTCATAAGAGGCTGTACTTTACCCAGACTAAAAACCAATTGTTGGTCTTTAGTTCTGAGCAGCATATGCTTATTTTGCTTTCAACTTTGTTTTTTTTCCATTTCTTGATGTTGAATTTACTCTATTGTATCAAGATGTTGAATGCTGGGATGATAAGGTTTGGTCAAACATCCTATTAGTTTATATGTTTGTATTCAAATCAAGCTTAATATATAACAAAACACACTTCTTTTTGTTCCCTGAGAACATCCTTGTTCTTTTATTGAGATCTCTCATATCTCTGTGCACAGTTTTAAGCAAATGTATGTGTTTGGAAAGAGGAATAATTTAGATGGTGGTTTTAGGAGATGCCGTCACAATTTTTTGTTACTGAAGTCAAGAAAAATATTTGATGAAACTTTTTTTTTCTCCCTCTCCTCTCATATATTTGCAGCCTTTAATGTTGGTGACCTTTTAGAAGCTTAATGTGCTAAAGACTATTACTGGAAAAATCACATGTAGTTTCTTGAATGATTGAGTTTGTGGTAGAAGCTTAAAAATGGATAATTCTAATATGTAATGAATTTTTTCATTGAATTAGAAATTCTTAATATGGAATTTTCTTATCCAGAGTGAAATTTTTAGGGTTTGGAGCTAGGTTTTGTAAAAGTTACTTCCTGAGTGAACAAGGTACCCATTTACTTGATTGGGCATATTGTGATATGAGCTTGTTCCTATTGTCCTATCATTTCTTTTCATCTTTCTCACAAGGCTTTTGCTAGAATGCCAAGTGTAAAATAAAATCCTTAATAATTTTATGTACTCTTGTGATAAAATTTTTTCTTACCCATTTCAAAAATAAAACTTGGCATTGCAAAAAAGGTTAGAATTGTATCAAATCTTTTTCATAGTGCCAAAACACACAAAATCATGTTATTTTGATTCCTTTCACTTCACTGGATGTGTAGGACACTCAGGACCATCTTCCTTATGTTCAAATCTGAAAGCTCCCAATATCCCCAGTTCTCTTCTTAAAGTAACTAGCTGATGCAGACACATCTAGCTTGATTTTCACTAGCACAAGCATGCACCTTTAGGTTGATTTTCATACTTGCACTACAACACCCTTGGTTTCTTGGCACTGAAATGATACTCCACATTTGTGCCAGCTTGTCCACATTAACATCTTTAGAATTGGTTGATTTTTTACTGGTAAGAATTAATTTTGAGGTAATGGAATGAAAGATTTTTCACCAAAATGAAGAGAATGCATAACTACTTCCCTTTTGGTACACGTTCCGGAGTCTACCTTTTCTTTTTTCCTAAAAGCTAGTTCTGTTTTTTTTTTTTTTGACAAATGTGGAATCATTTCTTATACTCGCTATCTTTTCTTTCTTTCTTTTGAAATAATAAGCGGCCACTCCCATTTTTCAAAAACAAACCATTTTCAACAAATGCCATTTTGGAGGCCCTTTTGGACCGGGTTCTTTCAATGTAATCAATGGAAACTATTTGAAGGTTTTATGCTGCTGAGTTTTATTAAAATAACTCATCCATTATGGATTATTTTTTTTTTCTCCTTCATTTTGTCACATCAAATCTAGCATTGTTGTAGGACCTGATCCAATGGAGTTCCTTTTCTTTTTATGGCTGAGTTCATTTTTTTTCTTTGTTTTTTCTTAAAGGTGGGAGAGGGGGGGGGGGGTGGCTGGGGGTGTTTGATTTTTTAAATTAACAAGTCTAGCAAGTAATCTGAGCACTATTCTCTGAGTTTGTGTTTTTGCAACTCCAAGGCAGTATGTTTTGTATTCTATGCTTTACTTTTTGTACAAACGAAATTCTTACTGAGTGGTTCATTTATGTAGGAAAACAAAGTCGACAAGTTCGTCTTTGCTCGAAGGTTCCACCTTCAAGCAATAAAAGAAGCTTTTGCGGAGGTAGCCATACTTATTCCCTTGTAATTGGTTCTTTTGTAGTTCAGCGACTTGTTATTAGAAGTTGGGGTTCCTGCAATTCCCCCTTTCAGTGGCTGGGAAGGGGAAGATGATGCATTTTAAAATTTTCATGTTTTTTTATTCAATATAATATTTGTTAGGAAGTGGACCTGGCTACAATCTTTCCAACGGGAAGAGCAATTTGATGAAGAAGGCAAAAATGGATTTTCTTAAGAGGTAATATTATTTTGTGCAATTATGTTCATTTGAAAGAATTCATTAGCTTTTCTTTCTGATTTTTACAATAGTTCCCTCACCCACAACCATTGATCTGCATTTTACATGCCCTCCAAAATTGTGGTTTGGGCATTAAGGTTTCACGAGACTACTACAGAAACACCAATTCTAGATCAAAAGAATAACATATTTGAACAGAGTGCTTCATACTTGTGAAACAAAAAAGAAAGCAAATATCTTTTGGATCAGGTTAAGTTTAAAATGTCTTGTTGCATCCAATTATTGCTGGATCTTGATATTTAATTTTGAAGTCTTCTGCACGAAAAATTGAATTCTTGCCTAGGCCTTAGATAACTGTGCTCAAGATTTTGCTATTTTGAGATGAGTTTGTCAGGAAATGATTTCATTTGTCTTCATCCTTGATTACTTTTGAGCAGTCGCGAGGTGCAAAATATTGCCGCCATGAAGAAAAATGCTCTGCAAAGGAATAGCAGGTAATGTCAACTGTGGTGCACATTTCAATATGGCAACCTTGTACTCCCAGCACTAACAACTACTGCTGCCATTTTCAGTTCGTCTTCCATGATGAAGCCACCGGGTAGCTTTCCTGGGAAAACTTCTGCATCTTCGAATCCAATGAAGCCCCTGGAGAGGAGATTCTAGAAGCATGATGCAATCCAACTCTATTCAAGCAGCATATTAAATGTATGATTTCCTTGCAATAAGGGCCTTTACTCTTTTTTATTTTGTGGGTAGAAGCAACAAATTGAGATTGAAATGATGTATTTATCAATAATTAGATGGATATCTTTCTTTTCTTTTTTCTCATTATTATTATCGTCATTGCTCCAATCTTCTTCATGCCATTCTTTTTTCAGACTATCTAAACAAAGAGGAGCGAAATTATAATCTATTTTTTTTTCTTTCTTTGTTTTTTCAATTTGTTTTGGGACTATAATACGAAGCTTTATATCACTCTCCCATCGGAGAATCGTCTCGTCTAACAAGGATTTCCAGACTGGTTCTTGTTCTTGTGTCCTATAATGACTGGGTCTCTTGCCACACTTTAACAATGAGAATATTCTAATTGAAGCTCGATTTTGTTATTCCCAAAATTAGCCTGATATTGGGCCAGACCTGTCCATGGATATAAAATCAACAGATGCTTTATTAAATATAACCGATAATAAATTACATTTTATATCTTAAATTGATCCAAAATTTTATATTAGATGAAATGATAAAAAAACCCTAGTATATAATACAAGTCATTTGTTATTGATCGGAGTTCATTTAAGTTAGCATCGGGCCTTGAATCACGAGTCTCGCAACTTAATATTTTTTATTTATTTTCAGTAAAACAAATCATGTTAGGCCTATGTTGATTCATAAAACTAAGAGACTCATCGACCTAGTTTTTCAAAACCAAGCTTAAACCAAAATGTTGCCCACTTGATGTAAATACAAGGAAAATCCATGAACATATTTTTCAACTCATTTTAAGATTAAAAAAATCGTGTTAGGTCTAAGTTTGTCCCTAAAATTAGAAGACACATTGACCTAATAATTAGAATCTAAGTTTAGTCACAACATGATGAAAACATGTTGACATTATTTTTTGTCCAATTCAAAAATAAATATTTGTACATAGCAACAAGTCAACAACAACATCAACACATATAATTTTATACAAAAACCAAACCATTAAGCTTGAATAAATCTGTTATAACCCATACTCCCAACCCATCGTAAGGTATTAATTCAAGTCTTATTCCACTTTAAAAACGTCTCCCTAGAGGCATAATACCCAGGGGTTGCCATACATTGGTGTGGACCCACCCTAACACTTCTAATTTCATAATCATTCATAATAAAACATCAATAGCATCAATAATAATACATTAAAATTTATCCAATCCTAAAAATGCAATCACAATATACATCAAAATCAATAAAAAAACAAAAAAAAATCATTAAAAAATAATTAGGGTTTGAAATCAACCTTCTAAAGTAGTTAGGATGGACCAGAAGCAACTAGAATAGCAGGAGGAAGTGAAGGCGTGTGCAAGCCACGCACGAGTAGGCTACCAATGTTATTGGTGCATCATTTCACATATTAATAAGTTTAGAAAGCGCATGAGTCACTCTGCTAGGTGTATGACTCCTTGGTCTTCCTTCCTATATGGGTGGTTTCATCCACCACCGCTCATAAAGAGAGATTAGGCCATCCAAAGCTTCATGTTTTTCTTTTCTTGGTTTATCTCTTTATTTATTTTTCTTGCTCTCTCTCTCTCTTCATTGTTGACTGTTGTTGTTGCTACCGTATGTTGTTTTCAATGGTATAATTATATGGGGGTTAATTGATATGGAGAGAATTTACAGTGTGGCAATTCACGATGGTTGTGGCACGGTGGAGAAATGTGTGGAAAGGTGGTGAAAAACAAGGGGAGAAGTTGTTACATTGGGCTTCAGTTGAATCTCATTGTGGCCGTAAAGAGGAGTTGGTTTGCTAGCTGTAAGTGATGGAGCTTGGTGAGAGAACAACAATTGAGAGGGGTGAGGATAGACGAAGCTAATTGTGCATGTTTTTTTCTATGATTTTTATCCTTTTTTTTTTCTCTCTTTGTCACATATTTTTCTTTCTAAACAAAATTTTATCTTTCAATTCTCTATAATTTTCTTTAAATTTCTCTCTCTATAATTTTTCCTCTCAAAATAATTTTTACACCCCTTAATAATGGCTAGAGTATGTTTTTTGCACCCCCTCCCCCATTTTTTTTTCTACAATTCACACTCTTTTATACTACCCTAGTTAAGAATATTCTCATTCTTTATTCCTTATTCTTTCTTATCCCTTCATTCTATTATTTTTTTGTTCATTTCTTACTTGATTATCATTCCACTTATTATTTATTTTTGTTTTTTTTTATTCTCTTTTCTTTTTATGGATTTTTTTTCATTTTTTTTATTTTTAAAAATTCATTGATATGAAATGATAAGTGAAAAGGTCAAAAATTACAAAATGACTGGAATTTGGCCGAATTGAGTTGAGAATATATTTTTTGAAAATTTTTATATTTTTTACATTTAAAAAACAACAACTTACCCTTCTGTACAACACTTACAATACAAAAATCTACAAAAAGTATTTTTTTTCTTAAACTTTGTTTAATAAACTTGTAAAGAAAAAAATAACAGACATTGAAAAATTTAAAAAGTAGTTAAGTGGGGAGGTGACTAGCTTTAAGAATTAGAATTTAAAAGAATCACCTAGAACTTAAATTCTTAGGAGCGATGCTTTGGACTTAAGTTTCCTAAGACATCTAAGACATAAAAAGGAAGATTTATGAGAGCCTTTTGAGGCTTGAAATTGCAAAAAGATTTTCAAGAGTCCTCTAAGACTCATAAGCAAAACAAAATTATGATAACCCTCTTAAGTTTAAAATTAAGAAAGAAATCATTTTGGACTTTTTTTTTATTTTTTTTATTTTAGAAAATTATCATTTTCTAAAGTGATGAACTCAAAGTTATTTTCAACAAGTCATTTTATAAAGTGACAAACTTGAAATGTTTTTTCAAAATAATCATTTTATATAGTGACGAATGCAAAGTGCTTTTCAACCTATGAGTTTTCAGAGTGAAAAACTCAAAATGCTTTTCAAAATAGTCATTTTATAGAGTGACAAATTTAAAGTGATTTTCAACTTATTATTTTATAGAGTGATGAAATCGAAGTGATTTTTAAAATGGTCATTTTATAAAGTGACAAACTTGAAGTGCTTTCAATCTGTTATTTTATATAGTGATAAACTTAAAGTGATTTTATGAGAGTCCTTTGAGACTGAATGTAGAAGTTTTATATTGGCAGGGTTTGGCTCAACTTTGTAAGAATCCTCTAAAAATAAAACATAAAGAAATATTGAGTCCTCTAAAACATAAGCATAAAAGAAAATGTTTTGAGTTTTTTAAGACTTCAAAATAATAAGAGATTTGTAAGAGTCCTCTTGAACTCATTCACATAAGAAATTGTTGGAGTCTTTTGATACTAAAAATATTTACAAGAACCCTTTGAGAATAAATCATAGGAAGAAAATTAAAAGAACCTTACTAGACTTAAAATAAATAAATAAAACCTTGCCGGGTTTAAATTCGTCGGAATCTTGCTAGACTCAAATCTACAAGAGCCTTGATGGGCTTAAAAAGAAAAACAATTACAAGAGTTTTGCTAGGCTCAAGATAAAAGAGAATTTTGTTGGGTTTAAATTTGTTGAAGCTTTACTGGACTCGAATTTTCTAGAGCCTTACTGAGCTCAAAAAGAAAAAATAATTATGTGAATAAAATATCTACCTGGATGCTTTTTGGGTATAAATTTGCTTGGATAAAAAATCTGCCTAGATGCATGTGATGTTATGATCACTGTAACAACCTCATCTATGCAATTTCTACATAATTTTTGTTTTAATAATGTAAAAAAAAAAGGTAATTGTTTTTTGTATTGTGACATTACATTGTTAGTTTAATTCGGTATAATAATTTGATTGACTGGTTTCTTCGATAATTCTTAAATTTCTTTTACCGATTAATAAATCGTTCAACCAGTTTAATCGACTGATTGAGATAATAACAATTTTAAGTGTTTATATCATCAAGTGGTTGACTGGATGAATTGGTAAACTACATCAGTCGACCCAGTGGAACAGAATCATATCACCATAGTCAATCACATATCCTTTTAATTCACATCACCATAATCAATAATATAATATAATGGGAATGGATGATTTGAGTTATATTTAACTATCATCCATCATCATGTAATTAAAAGAAACATAATTATTAAAGGAAATGCATTTAATAACTACAATATTCCTAAAACTTCCAACTTAATGAAATATAGGTCAGAGTATGCTAAATTTTAATAACTTCCATTTATACAAGTATTATCCCAATAAAATCAAAATACAATAATAAGTTATATTATAAAAGTTCCCTAAATAATTTGATTTCTTTAATCAAAAGTCCAAAACATGCCATTCCATGCTAAAGTGCACTTTTGAGATATTTTTATTGACCTGTGACAAAATAAGTGTTGTTAAAAATGTGAAAAAAAAAATTATTATCCTAAAATTTCATCTATTAATAGCTCAAATAAATTCTTTAATTTGACTTTTCAAATTGTTTCGATTCGAACGGTTTTACCTTCATAATTTTTTTTACTTCCATTTTGGCCCCTTTGTTTTTTTGCAATTTTTGTTTTGGTCTAAATTTTCATTTTATCCATTTTACAGTCCCTATATTTGATTTAGGAGAGCAAGATTCGTTGAGAAAATAGCAAAAGAGAGAAGAAGTTGATGGTTGATCAATTTTCAGAGATGAAACATGT
>Ga0325414_1009874_pt1 | contig 10026 bp, 6 predicted proteins | sample PopdelMetagenome_8_FD_206183 | JGI IMG/M metagenome (GOLD analysis project Ga0325414, IMG submission 206183) | Populus deltoides microbial communities from Bellville, Georgia, United States - Leaf-PdKOR-R3 | ecosystem: Host-associated > Plants > Phyllosphere > Phylloplane/Leaf | place: USA...
TCATTTTCATCCTTAAAATTTTTGTACCGGTTAACCAGTTTGTTTTTTTATCTACTAAGTTAACTAGGTCATGTCAAAACAACTCTCACATGATTTAATTTTAAATTTAGGTTAAGCAAAAAGTAAAATCACGAGGTTTCAAAGTTGACCCGCTAGACCAAACTTAATAAAAATATCAAATAATTCTCCACGGCATGAATATGTTTTATTAATTCTTAAAAAAAATGAATCCGATATGCAACTTAGTATAAGCCTGTGAACTAGTTTCTTCCTGTGATCGATCCATATCAATTTGAACAAATGAGTTTTTTTTATAGTTATCTTATCCAATTAGATAATAGATAAAATATGAATATTATCAAACTCGATTTTAAATTCAACTCAAACTTAACTCGAAATATATAAATTGATATCATATACATATATGATTATAATATTTATATTTTTTAATCTAGTGTAATATATACACATCATGATATTTACATAATATACATGTGTATATACTATATATTGCTATTTTATTTTAGATTGAATAATAAATATTATTTAAATGATGAATACTTGAATCAATGAGTTGAATATAAACATCTAATTATTATTATTTTTATAATGAATATAATAAAAACTCAACATATAAGTATCTATTATATCTATAAGATATAAAAAATTTAAATTAAATTACAATAAGCTGAGAACTAGTTTTCGTTTATAAAAAATTAAAAACAATTACATAAATTTTGTACATACAAGTATATCAACTTCAAGGTCCTTTGGTTCATCCATCAAAGTGTTTACACCATAAATAGTTTCCTCGCAGTCGCAGTTGTTTATGGACCTTAAACCCAGACCATCTGGACATTTTTTGTTCTATCCATAAATCACAACATGCAGTTGACAATCTGGTTTGATACCCATCGTTGGTTGTGCATGAAGCATGGCAAATCCTTAACCATGCTCACTTGGACTCGTTAATGCCCAATGCTCTCAACTATATCAACTTTACATCTTGCGTGGACTGATCTTCAATTATCTTTGAATATTCGATTTTTTTTTAGAAGAAGTCTAATTCCTAAAATGAAAAACTTTGGATAGAGGTTTCGCTCGAATCCGTTAAAATATAAACGTCATGTCGTCTCTCCCTCCACTCTTATCCGAGACGACGCCTAGTTTTCTACAGTGAACTCCTGAAAATTGGCACAGCAAAACATCCACCCGCATCAAGATCAAATCCGTACCTTCGCTGATCTAAAAGAGTGAAACTTTGCACAAAATAGTTGGTAGGAAGTGAGATATTAGACATGAATGTGTATAAAGGTTGTGGAGTGTTGTTGTTTTTTACTTTTCTTTTACCAATTGTGAAATCAAAAGAGCAATTGAGTTCAAGAGAATGTGAGGATCTGGGATTCACAGGACTTGCACTCTGCTCAGATTGCAATACTTTAGCTGAGTATGTTAAAAACCAAGGTGAGTTGTAAAGACCCTTTTGATCTTTTATCTGTTTTTTCCTTTTTGGTCATAAAGTTTGTGTCTTTTTGGAATTTTTGGGGAATTGTAGTTCGTATTGTGGCTATGCGTTTGTTTTGTTTTGGTTGTTTGTTTTTTCTTGTTTGGTTTATTGGTTTCTGTGGTTTTGAAGGGTTGTTTGGGTTAAAAGTTGGGATCTTGTGTGTTTTATGGAATGCAATTGGTGGTGACACCATGTGAAGAAGTTTATGTTTGTTTCTAGTTAATTAGTGATGGTGTTGGATTCTCAAATAGGTGTGTTTATTTAACTTGAAAGTGTGGAGAATTTAAGATTTTCCCTGTGTTTTTACCAAGTTCGATGAAAAAGAGCTGGCACTTCTTGTTGGGAGGAGATTGCCTTGTATGGATAGTGTTGGCCATTTCGATTTTCTTTGACAATGTTGTTATGGATTGGTGAACTAGAGCTGTGAGAACTTTGCTTATGAAGTAGGGCGGCATAGATATTTGCGTGATGAAAACATGTTGATGGTTGAATGATTCTCCTCGTTGGTTTTGTTTTTGGTGTGGGCGGATTGGCTGTTTAACTAATTTAGATGACTTATCTTGAACTCAGGACGCAAACAGTGCATATTGTTCTAAATGACTAGATCGTGCTATAGAAATTAGTTGTATGGGTGTTATGTCCACCGAAAAGCTTTATGTTAGCTTATTGTCTGCTCTGTTTCTTCAACTGAGATGTTGACATTACCATATGCATTATGCATTCCTGATGATAAAAGTCTGTGAACTGAAGTTATTGAGCTTTTGGAGTCCAAAGACAAGACAGGATGAAGTATAGTGTGTGGTAGCATGCCCATGCCCATGCCCATGCCATGACAAGCGAGGAGAATGAGAATTATTAACATAATCTGATTTTAATATGAAACCAGGCCTGGTGGAAAGATACTCATGTAATGCAATGTGCTTAACCCAAAAAGAGATCAAGGCAAAGTCCATAAGACCGGAACTGGTTATTTAAACCATTGGCCATGCACAGTCTATTTCTTCTCCTTCTATAGCACTACACTAGCTGCTAACAGTCAGAGGCTGTCTTTTAGTTTATGGAGTTAAATGACGGGATACTTGACTTTGCTTTTATGTAGATAAAGTGACTAGATTTAAGATATTGTACTTATTTATTGGACTCAACCTTTCGGATGGGCATGATAATGTAGAAGTCTGTAATATTGCCTTGTGGCTACAAGAAGTTTAACGCTAAAGTTTTGGTTGCAGAGTTGGTGTCTGACTGTTTGAAGTGTTGCACAGAGGATTCTGATGATTCCATAAGCAAGGTAGGTATTATATTGAGGGTAAAATAATATTTGAAGCTCAAATAAATGTTTTGAATTTCCCTTGGGCACCTTTTTTTATAATTTCATGACTGCACTAATCTCTCATTTCTAATTCAATTTCAAAAGGCCCATGATTGGAATGGACTGTGGATAAGATATGGTCAATTGTATCCTTGGATGAATAAAGAACAGATTTCTAAGTCTTTGTTTCCAGTTTTTAATGGACATGCAATTGTGAACGACTCCAGCTTTGAATGCTAAACAAGTTTACTGTTTACTTTTGTATGTGCACGCACACATACATGTATATGCAAATATCAAAGAGAACACTAAGTTTCTCCTTCTTATTGGAACTGAAAGATGTATTTAAATTGCTGCAGATTACCTACTCTGGTGCAATAATAGAGGTTTGCATGAGGAAATTGGTTTTCTATCCTGAAATTGTTGGTTTCATTGAAGAAGAGAAGGATCAATTTCCCACCGTTAAAGTCCAATATCTTTTCAATTCTCCACCAAAGTTGATCATGCTGGATGATGAGGGTCAGCATAAGGAAACCATTAGGTGAGCTCCTTTTATTATGTATTATACTTTTACTCCTGCATGACAATAGGTGAAATATTACAGAAATTTGCTTTGATGTCCATTTGGCCTTGAAAATAACATGAACCTTGTATAATCATCTTTCATATTTGCATTTCAAGAAAAATAATGAAGTTCTATTGGCTTCTGTACTGAGAATTTCTACTGTTATTTTACTTGCAGAATTGACAATTGGAAACGTGAACACATGCTTCAGTTCTTGCAGGAGAAGGTTAAGCCTGCTTCAGCAATCTAAGAGAGTGGCATTTTTTCCCTTGATAAAAAGTTTCTTAATTCAATGCTGATATGCCTGTATCTTAAGTATTTGTTTGGATTCTTAAATTAACTTGGAGCAATATGTGTAGTGTGATCAGCAATGTTAGTTTCCTTCTGCCCCCCTTTAAGATTCCATTTGACAGAGTGGCTCGAAATGATGGTTTATGGTGAGGTCATGCTTTTAGAGCATCCAATGTGGGTGGTGGGTGCCCTGCTTTGAGAGCATCCACAAACGCATCCCCGTGAACACAGATTTTTGTTGTCATGAGAATTCAGTTCATTTTGGAATCCATCATTGCAATTCAGGATCTCAGCTGAGCTGAGAACCAGGCCATTGAACTTATTGTTGTCGCTTAAAGCCTAAAACTGGAGGAGAACCTACTTGTCAAGTTTCTGAAATTCCAACATGTAGCCTGATTTCGTGATTTTTAGTTTTGCAGTTGCAAGCATGCAAGCCAAAGTCGTCAGTTTTTTCTCTCCCCTACAAAATCACCGAAGTTACAACCATACAGACACGATCTGGTTTTCCACAGTGGTTCAATCTTATGCTCAGGTGAGAGTTTCGGGACTCAAATCACCCTCACCATACATGGTTGGGATTAAATTACACAAAAAAAAGTGCAAAAGAAAATTTGGAAGTTAACAGCACATGTTTCTAGTTGACAACAGAAGCCTGCTAGATCGAACTTTCAAGGAAAAGGCAGGGAAAATCTAAACCATAAATGCCTCCCCATATTTTTTATTAATCTTCTGTTAATGTTTATTGTACATCTTAGGTTTGTAAATATACATTTTGCTAATCGGGAAATACATATACCGTTGCCTTGTCATCACTTAAAACTAGAATAGGGACTTGACATTTTACATCATTCAGAGCTTCGCTAATATAACATACGAAGCTCCATTTTTCCGATGTTGAATTCTGTTACAGAGTCGCATCTGCTGGACAAAACTTTGTCACGCATCCCGAATGTTGGTTACCCTTAACGCCACCTTATCTAGAAACTTGAAACAACCTTCAAGTTGCTGAGCTAAACTGTGTCAATGAAATTGTGAAATGGACTTATTACATTTGGGAGAAGGGCTCTTGATGGGGGCCCAGATATCTGCACCATTGCTACGAGCAATGCCAGCAGTGTAAGAGATTGGTACAAGACATAAACCTTTGCTTTCTAGACTGTGTTGCCCTAACCCCTGCACAGCAGCACAAGTAATCAAACCCGGCTGTAAATTTCAATTAAGGATGCTTTTTTAATGGTGCAATCGTTTAAAAACATAATAGCATTTTCAATGGGGGCAGTGGCATGTTTTCAAGGGGACCACATGCAACTAGTTTTTGGAAGTATCAGGAAAATGCACTTCAAACGACATTGCTCTCTAGAAGTAAAGTGTGTAACAGGAAAATGTCATGTAATCTAGGTCCAGCTCATGCTCACCTGCATTTGTGCTGACGATGTACCTTGGAGGTATGGAGCGCTCAACACCTGAAACCACCACAAAAAGGTCAAGTTTAAATGTCAAAATAGTCATGTTAATGTTCAAACAAAAGTGCAGACATGCAATGATTCCACAACTACAACGTTCGACAGTTCTAAAACTACAATAATGAGAAATTAACATCCTATCACCACCATTTCTTAAACTACAAATTGTATTTGCAACAATATTAAAAAAAAAAAAAAAAAAAAACATATTTTTAGCATTATCAGATACTCAGTCTTAGCCATCAAACTTGCACAGCGAAGCAGCAATAACAAAAGCTTACCATAATGTGCTAGCCATCTCAAAGTTAAAAGTTAAAAGTTCAAAAGGGTAAGAGTTGTCTATTATAACCTAAATCAATGGAAAGCAACAGTTCTATTTTGTGGGGGTACTATTTTAAGATGACATGTCTTCAAACAGAGATCGGAGCCCAAATCACAATAGCTCGCAGGTCAGATATTGAAAACAAATCTGCATATCCAACACACCATTGCATATGCTTGATGCTTCCACAAAAATTGCAATATGTAGAACCTATTTAAGAGCTCAATATTACATTTTGCAAGTCAAAAGTGTTTCAGGGGGAAAAATTCCCTCATTTTGCAAGCACAAGGTTTCACCTTACTAATTTCCATTTCATTTAGAGTCCAGCTTGTGAATGCATTTCCAGATTGCAAAAGTACTTCAAGAACAGGCAAGCTGACAGAATAGTGTGCAGGGCAAAAAATAAGCAAGAGAAGGCCAAAATCCAAACCTGAACTTGTTCATGAAGGAACCGTATGTATTCCATCGCCTCCATAAGGACAGATGCAGTATCAGTCTGCATTAAATGGTAAAGGTCTTAAAATGACAATCATTCAAGATAATAGATGATGTGTGAGGAAAAATAATATAATAAATTCCCCTGTCAAATCTTCAGAGAGACCATCTACACAATTATTAAAACGCTCATGCAAGCTATAAAATGGATTCTTATTAACAGAAAATAGTTGCCATCTGTACCTTTCCATACGGTGAAACAAGCTGCTGCAGAGCTACGATGCGTTCCCCAAGTTTCTCTTTTCGTTCCTATTACCAATTCGAATAAGGCACATATGAGCACTAAATCTTTTACAGTGGATTAACTTGACTAGCAATATAATCCCTATAGGAGGAGATATTAGATTTAACTCGGGGACTCTGGGTTTGCAGGATGTCAACAAGCACCAAGGTCTGACAATCTGCTTCTTGGTGCATCTTGACCTACTTTGAGTGAAAATTTAACCACATGACCACCATAGAAAATCACTAAAGCACCCAAATGCTTTGCCTTACAAATACCTCCAACTAAAATTAAACTGGCTCAGCTAAGCGATTTCTGTGTATTAGGCTTGATTAAAAAAAACTTATCCTAAAGTACTTTCTTCCCTGTTTTGAGTAACCACGCTCCAATTTAGAATTGTCTCGTTGCTGGAAAAAATTGGGGGTGTAACTTCAAACTCCACCAACAGTATTAACTAGGCACTTATAGAGAATGGCTTGCCTAACTGCAGAATGAAAACTTAGGCATAGACTGTTTGGCAGACAAGAATATTAAGAAAAGTAACATTTGATGAGGACCAAAAGGAGCGCGTAGGTCTAGATAGAGAATGCCAGAGGATCCATGAAACTGGCCACGTTTTTATTTTATTTTTTGGAATTGGCTATGACGTAGGTTAGATAGAGAAGGGCAAGCATCCATGAAACCGACCACCTGTTTTTTTTTTCTTTTTTTGAAATTGGCTTTGTCATGGGTTTAGATAGAAGAGGGCAATGCCAAACTATCCGTGAACTGACCACATAGTTTTTGGAAATGACTTTCTTAAGCCAATAATTCAAGTTAATATTGGTAGTCATCCTTCATCCATTACACTCGGTAAACATGTCAAAGAAATGAGACAGGTGCTGTATTCACAACAGGAGATAAGTGCAGGAAAAAGATGATAGGGAGGAAAAACCTTGGTGGAGATAGAAAAATCAGCCTTGTGTCTTTTAGTTGCAAGAGAAGTGAGAGTGCCATGGTCAACTGAGCAAGGGCTTCTCTTGTTTTCCATCATCTTCAAACACTTCTATCCCTTACTCTCCCTATATGAAATAGTAAGGAAATTAGCATGTGCAATTAAAGATGAAGGAACCCAATTAGGATGTTTGCAGCAACTTTGCCACTGGGATATAGCATTATATCTAAAAGAAAAGGATAGAGAGTAATAATCTGAACTCATCCACTAGCCACATATAGTCACAAAAGGGCCAAACCAGAAGAGCACGTCAATCAAATGGACTCGTCTTTCTTACCATGCATGTTCACTAAACTCAGCTGCAGATTATTACATTCAAAATGTTGAGTATCACTGTATTTATAATTATAGCACTGTCATTTCATACTTATTTCCCACACCAATATCCTTTTTCATTTGACATTATTTAGAAAGAAAAATATGCTCCTTTTGCAGACAAGAAACCAGGTAACAGACAGTTTTAGATCTAAATATGTTGTTATATCAATAGTTGACATTTCACTTCTAAATTCCTTGATCAGAATTTTACATCATGACCAGCAATTAATGACCCATATGAATTTTTTACTTTCCATTATAAGAACTATCTCCGTACTGACATTTCTTTCGAAGGAAAAAACAGACAGATGCACCAATTGAGACTCCCTAAGAATACAGATTTATCGTTGAAAATCAATGCCTACGTCAGGAGGATGGTTTTGTTTTATCTCCTGTGATGAAGGACTGCCAGTCAAGGGATCCTTCCCCAATGAACACAGGGATCAAGCAACCACTCGGATACTAATAGCAGAACTGCCTATAGAAACAGAAAATTTGGTTGACCAACCAAAAGATCTATTTTTATTAAAAGAAGCATCCAAGAAAGAACACAGCCATTATAGACCCACCATTGAGCTTAGTGTTAGTCTCAGTATGACATAAAATATACACGGCTGTTACACAAGGTGCGCACATCAGGGGGGAATTCAATGCAATGTTAATGTTTTGTTATCATAAAAAAAGAAAAAAACACTGTTTTCGCCAGAGATTAACCATCGATTAGAAGCTTGTGACATAATAATATAGGCATCTGCTTATCAAACAAATGTCATCTCCATAATTAAATAATTGGGTGCACAGACAGACAACAGTTCCATGAATCAATGAAACACGCAATCAATTACTTATAGTTAAAATATTAACAACAAGAAGAGCACACAATCAATTAACAAAATCCTTACCATCCACCAATTTTTTTTTTTTTTTAACTAGCAAGAATCCATCATTTGACCAATCACCCCAAATCAGATAAACTAATCCAAAGGCTAAAAATTGCACCAAATAAAATCAATCAGCAAAGAACACGGACGTAATTGAATGGTGTATTATAATGATTTTGAAAATGCGATAGGGAACAAACCCAACTTTAATAGTAGAGGATTTCTTCCGGACCCACCAAATAGCATAATATTCAAACCATGCATGAATGAAAACATAACCTACCCTTCCATCCACTTATATTTAATACCAGCATAACTACTTACTGCTACTAAATTCCATAGATGTGCCCAAGAATCCCGAATAATAGAAATCTAAATGACCCAGTAAAAAAAAAAGCACTTCGAATACAAAAACAGAAAAAACAAAATAATTAGATGATTTGGTGCATGAAAGGAACAAACTTTTAAGACCACTTATCGCAATAAAAATGAAATATTTGGCACCTCTGCTTGATAATAGTTCATAGATAAGTAAAACAAGTAAGTTACACCAATTACGAAAATAGAAAGAGAGACATGGATAAGATAGAAACTCACCGAGAAAGCATAGAGAGCATTGCCAGTGGAGCTCAAAATGAAATCTTTAAACCTTGTAGAGGAAGCCCTTGAAAACCCACCTCCAAAATCACTCTAAATTCAACAAAAGCTAAGTAAAAGCCAACAAAAATGGCTTTAATCGCAGTTTTTGTCAACAAACAAATAGCCCAAAAAACCTTTATTGGGGCGTCTTAAAGCTAAAAACTTTACTTCCGGTAAGCAAACAAGCTCTTTTTATTTTTGACAAAGCAGCACGAAAATCAACAGTCAATCACCAAAAAGGGTGGGGCTCTCAAGAATAACAGAATGATGAGTCTATGTCATTTTCAGAGCTAAAAGAGACTGAAACGAAAACTTTGAAGAAGGTGGATGGCTTGGTTGATGAGTTGCAGAAACTATGAAAGGAAGAGTGTGGAAAGTTGGGGGAGGCTGAGAGAGGTTCTGAAAGTGGTTTTATAAGGTTTTGGAAGTAATAATAAATGTTTGAAGAAACAAACACTCATCGAAATACTTTTACATGTTTCCTTTCTTGTTTTTTTCATATGTGACAGCTAATATCCAACCATGCTAGAGATAGAGATCGATTTGTATAGTTTAAGAATATATTTTTGTTTATACTTAGATATTTTTTATTTAAAAATATATTAAAATAATATTTTTTTATTTTTATATTATCATATTAAAACGATAAAAAAAAATTAAAAATTAACATTTCAATAAATTATGATTTCACTGCAATATCAAACCTGCTTTGAGTTTTTTATTTAAATTATTTTCTTAAATTAGTTTTAATTAACCTGTAAATTAGTTTAATTATTTTTATCATTATTATTAACTCTAGCCGATGCCATCAACTTGTAATTTAGTTTGGATTAATTTTTAAATTAAACCAAATAAAAAAAACTTGAAATATTATTCTTTTGAATTGACTTGGACTTTTAATTTATTTATTTGGGCACTTTGAGGGAAAATAATTTTTTGATGGAACCAATTTTTATCATTTCAGTCAACATTTAAAAGATGATATGTTTTATGTCTTAACAATAGAGAGATAATTACCG
>Ga0325414_1009875_pt1 | contig 10026 bp, 4 predicted proteins | sample PopdelMetagenome_8_FD_206183 | JGI IMG/M metagenome (GOLD analysis project Ga0325414, IMG submission 206183) | Populus deltoides microbial communities from Bellville, Georgia, United States - Leaf-PdKOR-R3 | ecosystem: Host-associated > Plants > Phyllosphere > Phylloplane/Leaf | place: USA...
TATGCTTATTTTTCCTATGATTGTTTATTTTAATTGCTAGAGCGGACTCTAAGTTATTATTGTAGACAATTTATTGCTAAGTTTGATATCAAAACCGGAGTTGTGGTATATGAACTTGTGAAGCAACTGAGTTTAATAATTGTGGCGAATCTATGTTATTAATCTTAGGGAGAACATTCAATTAAATCACTAGCATGGTTGGATGACCTTTGGGTTACAATGATCAAATACTTAATGTCATCAGGCTTGACTACGCCCGAGTCTGTATTGAATTGGATGCTTTGTTACCCATGGTTCATAGTTTCCAACTAAAATGCAGGTTATCTTTAGACCCTATCACAATTATGGTTCCCGTTACACTTACAAACTATTTGGGCACTCTTGAAAGGCTTCGGTTAAGGCCCTAAATCTTTAACTTGAGAATTTGTTAAAGATCCAAAATAAGGGTGATGCTTTGTATGCTTGTAGCTCCCTAGTTATTATTGCCGATTAGGTTGCATCTCATTTAAATGCAGTTGCCATAGTAAAATCAACATCCTAGACTAGTAGTTCTGTAAAAATCGATCAACTAATTCAAACATCTTAAGAATCAGATGACTGGTTGGACAAGATAAAAGCTTTGAGAGCTACTATCTAGGAAACCATTCAATTGTTTAAAATTCTTTAAAAACCAATTGATTGGTTCAATGCTGTTGAACCTTCCACTCAGACTGCTGGAGATGATGCTTTGGATTATGATGTTGGGTCATATCAAATTTCATAAAGGGAATATTCTTAACTTAAAGAGAACCAAGTTGGTTTTCTTAAAGCTACTAAGTGTATATAGAGTAAAACTCTAAACTTGGCAAGCAATAGTAAGACTATGGATACTCCAGGCACTACTACGACTTCAGGTATGAACACAATGGCTAGACATAAGCTTCAACTAGAACATTCAAACCCACATTCTAAAACTACTGTTAAGAAGAAAAAGGTGAAAGGTTCTAAGGACCGTTGATTTTGATTCTCACTGTCTCTCAACTTTTTATTATATATATTAGGTTGTTGGAATATTTTGGGTCTAAATGGCATGCAAAAACATAAAGGAGTAAATGATTTGATTAATAAGTATAAACTCAATATTATGGATCTCCTTAAGACCAAGATTACTTCTAGCAAGATAAGGAGAGTGGAAAAACTATTAACCCTTTATTATGACAATTTCTCTTTAATGTCTCAGATATAATTAATTGGTGTATTCTTATTGGTTGGGACACAATGGTATATAATGTCTCTTTAATGCACTTTTCTCTTCAATGGATCACTCATAAGGTCTTCAATTTAGTTGAAGGGTACTTTTTTATTGTCACTTTTGTTTATGGCCTCAATACATCTACGGGGCGTCAGACCTTATAGGATTATTTTTTAGGATAAGATATCAAATTTCACTTTAGACTGTGGCTTATTCAGAGAGACTTTAATGCTATTATAAATCTCATAAATATAAAGGTGATCCTACCTGGCATGGATACATGAATGACTTTGGCAATTATGTTCAAGCAATATAACTGGTTAAAGTTCCTTACTCAGGATTGAGATATACGTGGCATAATGGTCAACATGGTCGGGGGTACTAATATTGAGAAAATAGATTGGATATTTAGTAACTCATATTGGTTCTCCACTTAGACAACTACTTATTCTAAGTTTTTACCTAGGGACTTTTCAGATTGATAGCGAACTGACCCAAACTCTACTAATGCTATGGTTGTCCAATTTGATTGTCCTCTTTTAAAAGTAAAAATAACTTTTAAGTTCTTGAATCTAGGCTAACAAGGATGATTTCTTGGGTTTAGTTGCAGATATTTGGCAGATTCTAGTGGATGGTAATCCTATGTACAGACTTACCTATAAGTTAGGAATATAATTTGTTGCTTGACTGATGAGACAAGATCTAGGGTTTAGGACTAGTAGAGTTTGCGTAAGTTGACTATCTGTTACTTTTAGGGGCTACTTTCTACACACATGACTACTACTTTAGAGGATGTTTCCCGATACTTTACTAGGATTGCTCTTGATATTATGCCTACTTTGGATTCATATATTACAGATGATGAGATCAAGAAAACCTTATTCTCTATCCCGCATAAGGCTTTTGGTTTGGATGGTTATACTTCCTTGTTCTTCAAAAGAAGTTGGGACATTATTAGCAAGGATTTCATTGCTACTATGAGGTACTTCTTTGATTCTTCTACTCTTCCTAGATGTGTTAATGCTACTAGAATTTCTTTGATTTCTAAGATTGAGACTCTTATGATTATAAATAACTTTAGACGTATCTCATGTTCTAACGTGATTTACAAATACATATCTAAAGTCATTGTGAGTGGATTGAAAGGGATGTTATTGGTCCTTCTTAGACTACCTTTATTCCAAGTAGGCAAATATCGAATGTCATCTTGTTGACTCAAGAGCTTATACATAACTATCACTTAGCTAATCTTATGCCTAGATGTGCTTAAAAAATAGACATTATGAAAGCTTTTGATACAATTAGTTAGGGGTTTATCCTAATCAAGTTAACAAATATTGGAGTACTTGACACCATGGCTAGATGGATTGAGATATGCATATTTACAATTCATTTCTTAGTGGTCATGAATTGGGAAAATCACGGCTTCTTCCCATCTTTTAAGGGCCTTCGACAAGGTGACCTTTTATCCCTTTATTTGTTCGTTTTGGCCATGAAAGGTTTAGGAGGCATACTTAGAAAGGCTTTGCGAAACCCGAGCTTTTGATATCATTGACGATGTTAATAGACTACCATTACTTGCTTATGTTTTACAAATGACCTTATAATTTTATGTTGGGCAATAAATCTTTAAGCTTATCAGGTCCAGGTATGTTGAGCTAGAACCAAAATATTATATCCCAGCTACTCTTATGTCTATATGGCATCTTCTAGAGTCATGAGATATGTCTATTTTTTTGTCCTTGGAGTTCCACTTAGCATTTCTACTGTTTTTGCAAACCGATCGACCAGTTCTGAGATTTCCACAAATCAGTCTACTGGTTTGCCAATTGATGTCTAGGAAGTCTTGTTTTCAGTTTTATTTTGAGTTTTTTTTAGCTTTTGTTTTTTTTCCTGTTGCATAAGGTCAATTTGATCTGGGTTATGATATGATATACATCTCAGGGTATGCCCTTCATATTATTGTACATCTTTTTCCTTTAATACAATTACATTTATATATAAAAAAAAGTGTTGTCAGACCCGGTGCCCTCGGGCTCTGGTACGTGCGAAGCTCAAGTAGGCATGGGCATGGCTCGCTGCAATACCCATTGATCATGGGCTTGACGGTGTGCTAAACACAAAGGGCTAAAGACTTAGGGATCATTATAGGCCCCGTGTTGGGCCATAAAGCTCCATTTGCTTATTCTTATAACTTTTAACATAAAATATTAATGTTAGAGATATTAGTCTCTTATCCCCTATTAATGTTAATATTATGGATATTCGTCTCCCATCCCTCATTAATATTAATGTCAGGGATATCTCATCCTATATTAATGTTAATATTAAGGATATTAATCCATATTGAGTGCTATAAAGGTAGAAAAACCTCCTAAACCTTTAAGAAGTATCTTTTTTACAAGGTTCAAGGAGTGTAAATAACCCTACAATCACACATGTAAATAGTTCACAATCTTTATTCTTAATAAAAATATGTTTTTAATTTGAAAGCATTTATCATATTAAAACTAAGAACAAACATTTTTATTCTTAAGAATCAATACTCATTCTCTCATTTATTATAACCATTTGTTTAAAGGTCATTCGTTTTGTCATCTGAAGGTTCTTAAATCTCACCAAGAGGAATTGTTTTGCAGATTACAGGCTTTCTACACAAGTGACAAATTTCATAAATAATGAAGAATAGACTATCTTACTAGAACCTATGATTAAAACATAATCCAACTGCTAATAACCTATTTCTAAACACTTTGGACAATGGAACATCATCAATAATCCTGTATTCCCACAATTATGATGCATATATGACTTTTGCCATATTTTAGTTTTGACCCAATCATGACAAATATTTTTTAACGAAATGCCTTGCTTTGACTTGGATAACGCCGATCAAAATTCAATTCACAAAAGGAATAATATTTGTTGTTGCAAGTGTGTAATATCATTCTATACTTACATATTCTAAAAGAATTAGGGTTTCTTATTATACTTTACTATTCATATAAACAATATAACATCTTAATATATATTTTTAATCATTTGATAACAATTCCATGCTATAACTCAGTTGGTAACATGCGAGAAGAGCCACAAGGTCGAGGATTTGAGTCCTGCTGATGTCATTATTTTCAAACAGATAATATATCATCTATTTTTTTTAAATAAAAGGCAAACAACTTTAATAGAAAAATAAAATAAAACAAGGCCGGGTACGTGGACCTAACCTGGTACTATGAGTTAGGAGGTGAGCCTAGCCCTTTTTTTTTCTTTTTTTCTTTTTGACTTTCTAATTTATTTTTTTGGTGAGATTCACCTACTCTTCAGATTTGATATTTTAATATTTATGATAAAGTTTTATTTAAATTTTAATATTTTTTAATTATGATGTATTTGATATAAAAATAATAGTACTAATAATAAATTGTTCATAAAAATTCAATTCAATTTTTTATTCATAATATTTTAAATAGATTTTTAACATGATTTTAGTACATTTATGATGTCTTTAACTTTCAATCACACATAAATATAGGCATGCTATTTTGATATTTTTAAAATTGTTTTAACAATAAAGTAAATAATTTTGGCTAAATTTATAATATCAAGGAATTAAAACCACCTAACAAATTTAGTTTTTAAGTTGAACATTATAAATTCATTAATGATGGTTTTTGTGAATTATGAAATGCAGCCAAATCTTTTTACCAGTAATGATTTAACCAAATTAGTTTGAAACAACATTATTAATCTTGGTTGATATTGCGCTTCTTGAAACTTTTGTCAAATATATTTATTTTCTAATATATTTATGGAATATATTAGATATTCATCAAATATATTCCATAAATTATTGATTTTAAATTTTTTTTTGTGATTTTTTATTTAATTTTCTCAATTTCTTTTGTTCTTAAGTTTCTTTGTATAGATATGTAAAAATGATTGATTGATAATTTTTTAATTTTTAATTGAAAATTACTTTCATAATTATAATAAGTTTTTACTTATAAAATAATTCTTCTTATAAGAAAAATATTTTTCTCATAATAAAAAAAAAATGAATAAGAAGATTAAGTTCTGGATTAAAAACATGTCTTTTCCTTTTCAATTCAAATGATTATAGTTTTGATGATTTTTTTTTCTGATTGTGTTATTTTAATCAATGAATTATGATGCTAATAAAATAATTTTTTTGTTGTAAAACCAAATTATATTAATAAGAAAAAACAGGTTTGATGAAGAAAATAACATTTCTCCTTTGTAACTTTATTTGTTGTTTTTTATGTAAAAATATGTTTTTTTATTATTATATAATTAAATAAAAAACTAATTTCAAGTACAAAAGTTATTAAACTCAGTAAATTCATGGTCCAGGTCACATTGACCTGGATTAATCTAAACCAACTACACGCTAATTAGAAAACTCCTAAATATTATTTAAAAACCTAGACCCACTTGATATGACGACTTAGGACCCAACTGATTTGGGTTGAAAAAAAATATAATAAAAAAATACTTGTATAATTTGTTAAAAACTCAAGTTAACTTAATGGCCTGCTTGATTCAGGTTTCATCTTATCAAAACCCAGTCATCAACTTGTTAACTCTATATTTTTTTGATTTTTTTTTTTTAAATCCCATCTACTTGTAATTCAGGCAGGCCTTGCCCAATTCGATATTTTAAAACTACGCTCCTAATCTTCATTACCCCTTTTCTTCTTCTAGCTTTACCCACTCCTCCCCCATCTTTACACTATTTGTTTGTTCTGTCCTTAAACAACTCATTCAATCCAAACCGTTCTTGAATTTTTTAAACTTTTCCAGCTCAATCCTTGATGTCTTCAGCTCAGCTGTTTGTTTATTTTCCTCTAAAAACTCTTTATATATATATATATATATATATATATATATATAAAGGAAGTTAAAATTTGGGTTCTAACAAACACTATACCAACAACATAAAAGTTGCAGCAATGTTTGCTGAACAATCTAACTTTCATGATCTACGTGGTCTTATATTAATCTTAAACATTTTGATTATTAAATCTCTTATATTAATTTTAAACATTTTGGTTATTAAATCACACCACACATTGATTCTTTCATTTTTATTTATCTGGAATTATACTTGTTATTCAACATTATCATTAATACTACTTTTATACAGACATTAAAAAAAAAAAACATTTTGCATTACTTGTTTTTTTTTTTTACCATCACCAAACTTTGCCATTTGTATTTAGTAATTAATTAATTTTTTATTAATTGTAAAGCTTGCCTAGACTTGTGGAAAGTTATGATTTTTTGTTTGATTAATCATTTACACTTAAAGGTCTAATATTATATGCTTATAATTTTTTTGGTATATTCTAGTCTTGATTGATCTTTAAAAAAAATAAAAAATTGACTTTATTTTTGAACTAGATTTTACTTATAAGAATTGTTGTAATCTTAATTGCATCTCTAAGCTAATAATGCATGTATTTGCATGGTGATCACCTAATGTGAAACCTTAATTCTACATCTACCAAAAATACAGTCATATGTGATGCTCTTACAACCATTCAGGAGCAATTAGCCTAAATGATCAACATTTCTAAAAGATTTAAGTCCATAGAGATTTCATAAACAAGGAGACCTAATAATAGCAAGAATTCTGACAATAATCATCATAAACATGTTCACCATAGACACCACCAATATAACCATAATCAAAATGATCAGAACAATGATGATTTTAATGAGTAAGTCGTGGGACATATCAAAGTAGAGCCCTTACTTTTAACGGTTGTCTTTAACATGTCAAATTTTATTAGATGAAGCTTAGTGATACCACTTAGCTTCATTGGAAGAGTGTTAAGTACTATTTAAAGAGAAAAGGGTGAACCTTTTATCACTAAATAGGTAAGGAGTTTATTGGAGAAGTACTTACCTTGATTATGGAGAGGTAATCTTTTAAACAAATAGAATAATTTTAGGCAAGGGAATAAGTACATGAGTGAGTATATGGCATAATTTGATGAATATAAGATAAGATGTGATGTGCGACAAGATGAGACCATGATCGTGAATAAGTTTTGTAGGGGCTTGAATGATGATATTAGAAAAAAGGTTATGATTTGAGGTGCTTCCACTCTTAACCTAGTCTATACCTTAATGTAATATTATGAGTTGGTTACATAGTGGATGAGACATTAGGAAACCTATAACACCCTTGCTAGGTCTTATTTTGGGAATAATGGTTCCTTGTTAGGTATTCCGCCCTACAAACCCAACTCTAGTGATGCCTAACCTTCTACAAAAGTCAAAGGAAAAAGAGTTTTCAATATAGAGTCTAAAATGAGTTCAAGGGTTTATTATTTTAAATGTCAAGGTTTTGATCACAATGCAACCAACTATATCAATAAGACCCTATTCATTAAGGAAAAAGAGGACATAATTGAAGAGAAAGACTAGTGATTAAGTGTATGAAACTAATCATGAGGATTTTCATGACATAGACAAGGAGGGTGAGAATGATCATAATTTACTAGGTCGTATTTGATCTATATCCAGTCAAGTTAAGTAGCCCATCATAGAGTTTGGGATAACTAAGTTAGGTGTAGTCATATATGCTTTGACACAACTGCAAAGAACTGAAGATTACAAAAAGACAAATGTTTTTCATATCTATAATAAGTATAGGTATAAAAGTTATAAGAGCATCATTGATATTGAGAGTTATATCAATGCAAGATTGTTTAATATTATATCTCATATAGGCTTAAAGTATGTTCCATAGATAATGTATCATTGGTTGATAACACCTTATAGCAATCAATGAGAGGTGTTTATTCCGTATCAAATTCCTAGACTATCATGAAAAGATTTGGTATGATGTGATTTCAATTAATATAGGACATGTCATTTTAAGTAGGCCATCGCTATATGATTTGTATGTCACCATTTTTAATCGTTCAAATTCTTATTCTTTCACTTTTAAAGGTAGAAATATCTAGCTCACTCCATTACCACCAAGGTTTAATGATTAAAAAACAAGAATGTGAAAGAAAAAAGACTTAATATAACAAGCCTAAAAGAGTTTAAGGAGGTTTTGAAAGAGTTTGTCTTGTTTATTTTAGTTGTAAGTTAAGTCTAGAAAACTCTCAAAAAAATTGCCTGAAAAAGCAAGTATGGTGTTGGAAAAGTTTAAGATATTTTTCCTCAAGAGCTTATTGATTCCTTACCCCTTATGCATGAAATCCAACATGTCATGGATTTTATCTCTAGTGCTACATTATCAAATTTTTACTATTATAGGATGAACCCCACTAAACTTGTGGAATTGTAAAAACAAGTTAATGAGTAATATAAATGACTTTATACAAGAAAGCCTAAGCAATTGTGTTGTACTTGCTCTTTCCTGTTTTTAATCATTAGCTCTATAAAGGATAGTTCTTGAAGGATATGTGTGGATAATCAAGTCATCAATAGAATCACTTTTAAGTACCCTTTTCTAATTTCTAGGTTGGATGACATGTTAGATATGATAGTATAAGCTAGAATTTTTATTGAAATTGATCTGAACAATAGTTACCATTAAATTAGAATATATCTTAAACATAAGTGGAAACTGTATTTAAGACTAAGGTTAGGCTATACAAGGGGTATTGTTCATTTCATTTGATCTTTCTAATGCCCTAAGTATTTTATAAACTGATGACATAGGTGCTCCAACCTTTCACGAGTAAATTTCTAGTGGTATACTTTGATGACATCTTCATTTCTAGAAGACCAAATAGCAATATTTGGAACATCTTATTAAGGTTTGCACCATGTTAAGAAAAGAAAGTTTATTTGAAAAAAATAAAAAAGTTTTCATTCTGTCATTATTGTGATTTTTTAAGAGTTTATAATGTCCTATGGGGGAATGTTTGCTAACCCTTAAAAATTTCAAGCAATTATAGATTAACTCAAGCCCAAGAATATTCATGAAGTCCATAGCTTTCATGGGTTTGTGATATTCAACACAATCATGTATCATATCATAGATTATTTGAAGCAAAGCAAATTTAAATAAAGTAAAGTAGTAGGCAAGACATTTAAAAATGTTTACAAAAGGATGATCTATGATATGATACATGATTGTAATTAGTCAAGAGCATCACCCCATTTACCTATTTTAGGGACAAGCTTAATAACACTAAAAAAATTACTCAACTAATGAAAAGAAGTTTTATGTAATAGTTCAAGCTTTATGCCATTAGCGCCATTATCAATTACTACAAGAGTTTATTCTTTACTCAAATCATGAAGCCTATCGTTGGATTAAGTATTTGCAAGCATATTTGTTTATCTTGAGACATAAGTTTAGAGTTGTGAATAAGATTGCGAGTGTTTTGAGTTGCCAAGTTACGTTGCTATTTGTGATGGGTGTTAAGTTACTAGGTTTGAGAGACTAAGGAGAACTATGAATCATAACTAGAGTTTAGAAATGCATACATACCCTTGAGAGATGGAAATCACTCTATTGTAAATGGAAATCTCCTCTTCTATTCATTGATGCCCCGCATCAAAAGGTTAATTCATTCTTTCTCTCTTTGAAACTAACCAGTCCCACTTTTCCATCCTCAACTATTTTGTTTCTTGATTGATTTCATTTTACCTTTGCAAAGAATGATTCCCCAGATTTGGCAACATCAAATGCCCTATCTACATCCATACTGACAGCCAAGACAAGCATAAAAATCTAAACTAATGATTCTCACCTCTAATAGCCACCCCCAAACACATACCAGATTAGATGTATGGTTACA
>Ga0325414_1009878_pt1 | contig 10022 bp, 5 predicted proteins | sample PopdelMetagenome_8_FD_206183 | JGI IMG/M metagenome (GOLD analysis project Ga0325414, IMG submission 206183) | Populus deltoides microbial communities from Bellville, Georgia, United States - Leaf-PdKOR-R3 | ecosystem: Host-associated > Plants > Phyllosphere > Phylloplane/Leaf | place: USA...
TCAGTGGAACAACAACATGTAGCCACTTTAAAATATGATGTTTGAAGACCATACCACAGTTGCAAATATCTAATACAATTGCAGGGCTTCACCAGTGATCATGCAATGGGGCCAAATTTAACTCCTTCGCAATCCTTTCTGATGTCAACAAAACAGCCTCACAATACCTATACTATCAAACAGAACCTCACACAATTATATAAACACACACCTCATGCCATTGTCTACAATCTTTTTTAAAGAGAACAATAGTCACTCCAAGTCTCACAACATTTTCGTCTAAGAGCATCAACGGGCTACCTTAGGTTCCATTAAATGTTCAAAAAATGTGCATATAATATGATGCAGTTAGTAAATTAAAAGGCAAAAAATTTAAGACTTGAGTTTCTTCTCACAATTTTTTTCCGGGGAACCAATAAAAAAATAAAATGTTCCACATTTAATCTTTCAACTGCAAACAAATGATTTCTTGTGAATTAGCAGGAAGCAATTTCAACTGCACACAATGATTTGTCGCCAATTAGCAGGAAGCTATCACTCAAATTACAGTCTATATTACTTCACAAGAGTAATCACAGCAACGCAGAAACAGACAGCCAACCATGATAAAATCCAAACTTACAATAAAATCAACAAAAATCATAGAAATGAAAGTATAATTTAGCCAGATAACTTATAACCACAACAGGAAGAATTACTTGTGCAATTCAAACTGTTAAAGAAAAAATTGAACAGAAAACAACTCACATGGGATTAGAAGTGGATAGCTGAGGTACATAGCTTGGCATCTCGGTCACAGCTTTATTATTATTATTATTATTATTATTAAAATTATTATGCGTTCTACTCCCCATGAATCATCATCAACACAACCACCACCACCACAAACACCAATCTTTTGTAAGAACCAAACAGGCCCTTCTCAAAATTAACCAAACCCAGAATCCAAACACTTCTACACAAAAATAAAAGAAAACCTAATCCTTCAATCACACGTAAAGCACCAACCTTTACCAAGCACTCAAGACCAGAACAAGGAAACAACACCCCTCTATCCAAACACAACCCAAGACGGGAAATTCAAGCTCAAACACAAAACAGCATCTGTGAGACACCAAGGTTGTTCTCTACTCACAAAGCTACAAGCACCAAAAATTGAAAAAACAAAGTAAAGCCTTAAACTTTATTCGAGCAAGAAAAAAAAACTCAAAACAAGAAAAATAATTATCAGTGCTAAAAAACTGAATTAAGACTAATTAAGCAAAACCCAGATGGTGGAATGAAGAGAAGAGTTCAAAGAAAAACCCTAACCAGAAACAGTCTTGTAGAAGATAAATACTCCAAACTTTTTTGACTTTTTTTTTTTATTGTACAGAGCATATATATACCATACAAAATAGTATATACAGAAAATATATATATCTATATTAAAAGGTCGCTCCGTGTTCTGTGCAATGAACCCTTGGTTCTTTCTTTCCTCTCACTCTCTGTATTGATAGAGTAAACAATTTTTTGTCTTCAAAGACTCAACCTTTGAATTTTAAGTTCTTTATTTATTTATATATATATATTCATTATTTACCACCTTTGGTAAGAGATAGTGGAGGAAACGTGACGTTCAGATTATTCCAAACTGCCCCTTCTGTCTTTTTCTATATTTACTGTTATACTATCAATACTTTCTTTTTCTTGCTTTGATTTTTCGAAGCTCCTTTCATTCCATTGTCCTTGGTATTCTTTAAGAGTTTTGAAAACAACGAGAATAAAATTGATATATTTTATTATTTTAAAAACATAAAAATTCATTTTAAAATTATCATAAATAAATTTATTTTATAAATTTACTTTTTTTTACATATATATTTTTATCTATTAGACATCTGTTTTTCTCTTGGACATTAACAAAATGCAATCTAAGGAATCTTAAAGATCATGCAGGTTAAATTCTATGAAAAACTATTCATTTAAAACGAAAAATAAAAAATGTGTAATTGTTATCTATAAATTAAGTTGGATTTGTTTGGAATCAGGCAAGAATCATCGTTGCAGAAATATATGAAGTGGGCATTGAATCTTTGTCCTAATTTAGTAAAGAGCACGAAATCTTATTTCTTTTTCTTTTTTTAACTCTTTGGCATACCTCAAAAGATTCTTAATTTAGCGACAGTCTAGTAGATTGTTTTCCATGATCCTATGAATATGTCTGATTTTATCTATGATTAATAAAAATCATGAACCAAAAGGGTTTAACTGTAATTTACTAATATTCTCCAGACAGCCAGGTCAACTTTCAGGGGTTGGACAAGGATCCAAAACTCTTGAATGCGGCGACTTTAGAACAAGCAGAGCAGCAACGAAACATCATGGCAAGCTTCTCATCTTCATATTTTTAATAATTGTAATCATACTTATTAAATTCAATTTGAGCGGTTGATTTCTGGGCTATTTTTTTTTTATTAATTCGATTAAATTTAAATAATTCATCGAGTCATTCCATGAGCTAGACGAGATTCGATCCAATTAACTTCAATAATTTATTAGGAGAAGTTGTTCAAAATAACCTTGTTTGATTTTTATTTTTTTTATCCAAACAACATTATTCAAAGTTCTTTCTTCTAATTAAAACAAAACTGTTTTGAAATAAATCCAAATTAACTTTGTAAACCCATGAGGGTCATTGACAAACGGTGCCTAACACAGCTGGTACAAAAGAAAAGAAGCAACAAAGAACACAATGAACTTTTGAAATCTGGCTCAAGTTTTCAATCTACTCTCTACTTTGTCTTCTTACAGTGATCTAGTCCCTTCAGAAAAGAAATGTTTTCTACATATTTGACTAAGTTATTTATGATCTAGTGATCGAAACATTCAGATTTAGTCCCACCAAAACTCATCCAATAATTCCCTAAATGCTAAAAAAAATAAAAAAAATAAAGGAGTAATAGCTAGAATAATTGTCCTTGATTCTATAAAATCAACGCACAACCACTGAAAAGAAAATCGTGGGTATTTTTTGTGTGATTAAGGTTGGTTCTGGGCTTGTGATTAGCCCGGTAGAAGAGAGCAGCAGGTGAATTCCAGCAGCTTTGAGTTCATGAATGCTCAGTTGCTTGGCCGCCAGGTTAGAAGGTTGTGCAAGTCTTACCCCTTTTTCCATTTTTGCTTGTCTCGGTTCATGTATAGAAGCCTTTCCCTACCAGAAATCGAGACTCGTGCAATTTTTTTGAAGCAAAAGTCAAAACTGCTTTACGGTCATCAAGGTTAATATTTTTTTAAAAAAAATGCATTCATCACCTGCTCCCCCACGAAAAGACAACTTCGAAATTCTATTATTTTGTTATATATATGTATATTTTTTTTTGTACTTGAAAGTCTCTTATTGGAATAAGAACACATTATATATGGAGTTCTGTTGCAATTTTTTTTCAAGTGTCAACTTCTTATTTATTTATTACTTTAATTATGTGAGTTGGTTGCGCAGTTAAGGTCGTGATTGAAATTATAATAATGATTATTTTTTAAAGTGTTTTTTTATTTAAAAATATATTAAAATAATATATTTTTTTATTTTTTAAAATTTATTTTTTGCATTAACGAATTAAACTGATTTAAAATATTTAAAAAATTAAAAATAAATAATTTTCAGAAATGCTTTTTGAACGCTAAAACAAATACAATTTTACTTCCTTTTCTTGATTTTCTAGGTTCAAATCTTAAAATTGATACTTAAAAGAATTTATTAAATTTTTATAAACACCGTTGAAGGAGGAATTTAATTTCAATTAACATACTAATGAGTCTTTTGTCTGACTCAATACCTCCTTCTCGCCGACATAAATGAGATTTGATCTCAAAATGTCTTTGAATATCTCAATTTGGATTCTAAGACGTGGAGATTAAAGGGATTTTTTTATTTATTTATGAGATCAGAAGTTCAATCCCACAAAAAAATTATTTAACAAAAAACAAGAGAGTAAATATTATTTTAAAAATATCACAGGCAAATCCATTCAAGGAGATATAAGCACCCGTCAAGGGACTTTGTGCCTTCCTTTTATTATTAGAAAACTCAGCTCACTGTGTCTTTAGTCTCAGACTTTCAGTTGAAGGCTGCAAAGAGTAAATGAACAAAGATTCTAGACCTTGCAGCTCAGTAACCATGAGGCCTTTATAAAATTTGGCTAGCCGAGTAAGAGCCCAGTAAGGTAAACCCAGCTAGACCATCAGGTCACTGGCATTGAGCCTCACTACTCCAGAATGGTTTGTAAGATCAAGCCTTTTCAGACCTCAACAAAGCCCAGCCAGTTATTCCCAGTGCCCTTGAAGCCCTCTCATATCCATCCAATCGAAGATGAATGGCCCATTGATCTTACTTTGACGCCATGCCTGGGATTTAGAGAGGTGCGATCTGCCTAGAAAATTCTAATCCTCTCGATTGTTAATCGAGTCCAACATTCATGTTGAAACAAGCTTTATTGCCAATGGGTTTTCCTATCAACAATGTTTTGTGCTAGTCATCTAGGTTCATGCATAGATAAATTCATCGTGGACATAATTCTTCATTTATTAGGCCATGTGGGTATGCATTGGAAAATTACTCCTATGATAGCATAGAAATATACAGTGCCAATGAAAATCACCATGCTATCTATATAGCCTAGAGCATTAAAATAGGGTTGTACAAGGGCGGTGGAAGTGGTGTGATTTGATATTACAAGATGCTTTTTAACGCGTATTCTGTTTAAAAATATATTAAAATAATATTTTTTATATATTTTTAATATTAACATATTAAAATGATAAAAAAATATTAAAAATATTAATTTAATTTTTTTAATAAAACAAGAATCTTAAAAAAATACATTTAAGCCGCACCCCTAAAGCATTTATAATTAGGAAGTGCTTGAGAGTGAGAGTGTGATAGCGGTTCAAAGTGTTTTTCGTTTGGAAATACATCAAAATAATATTTTTTTTAAAAAAATATTTTTAGCACCAGCACATTAAAACCATCTAAAAACATAAAAATATATATTTTTTAAAAAATTAATCTTTAAAAAAATACGATTTCAACTACAATTTTTAAACATTAAATTAAAAATTTATTTAAAAACACGTGTTCTAAGAAAACAGAACGCAGCAAAAACATGAGGCTTTTGCTTGTTTTTAATTTTTTAGGAATTAATGCGGGTTTTACAATGTTAGTAAATTAAATTGTACGTGCACTATCATTGCAAATTCACCGTTTTAATAGTCGAATTGCAAGAGGATAGGGACTCGAGCATTATTAATTGAGTACTCGTCTTCGAGAGGGGCCACGTTGCCACGGAAGAAAGCAGAGTTTGGCTTTTAGACGGGGACAAGACTTTTACTACAAAACAAATATGTCCACAGCCTATGATTTCCTAGGTTTCCATTAGCTGGATGCACTAGGCTGCCGCTCCCAAGAATCCTTGGTCGGGATGGATTTAGGGCAACTCTAGGAGGCTGCCGTTCATTTCTGTGGAGACACGAGTCAGATGAGCTGGAATAGATTGTGTGATTGTGTGCAAGTGCACGTATGTTTATACAGTTATGTAGTAGCTCGCAAGCTATGATTTCCAGGGCTGTTTAAAGATTGATTTATATATTTTTTCTGAATTTCAGATATGCTACTACGTACGCACGTTTATGAGACTATCTTGAAATTAAGCTTCTTTTCTCGCATTAATTGCAAGATATACAAGGACCGGATAATTTGTTTCAAGATGGATGCTGCGTTTAATTAAATCGGTTTGAAATTTAGAGATGAAAAACAACCGTACGTCTAGCTGTGTAGCTAGGTCAAGATTCATTATCTTAATCCATTGAAAAAGAAAAGAAAAGAAATATTCATTTGAATAAGAGAGCTCAACTTCAATACTGATGTCATGGTGTTATCGGATAGTCGAGTGAAATATTTAACCACTACTCATGACATGCTTCTTCATTCTCTTTTATAGTCTCTCACTTGATTAATGGAGATCGATCACCTGTAGAAAATATTTCAGTCTCCATGGTTTTTATGTGAATGCAAGAGTTCATTTGAGCCGATCGAACTCTTATTGGGATTGGAGTTTGTAGAATGTTTTGACAAAATTCTAGTTTGGTTTAACAATCATATAAAAATGATGATTTTTTTTTATTAAGAAAATTATTTGATAAATATTCTAGACATTTCACTACTAGAAAATTAAAAAAAAAACATTAAAATTACAGAATATTTCATGGCTATTTACCAATGAAGAAAACCGTGACATAAAACTTCCGTTAATAATTTCTAATTATATAAACAATGATAGAATAAAAAAATAAAAAAAATTAATCAGCATTTATAACGTGTCAAATTACTAATTGAATTTTCATTGGTGATTTAAAAAAAAATTAAAACTCGACAGTTCTTTCTTCCCCAATACTTTTTCTTGAATTCAATTCAAACTCTAACCCTATTTTTTAAGATTTTTTATAGCTCCCCATTTAAAATCCATCCACCCGATCCACCTACCAATGCAACCTTTCTCTATTGGTTATATTTCTTGTCAAACTTAGCACTATCAAATAAAAAGACTCATCCATTAATTTTTGTTTTAACCTCTATTTATATTTTAAGTTAATTTATTCAAAATTTATTTGTTGAATTTATAATTTGTATGTATATTTAAGTGTTTTACTTGTTATATAATAATAATTTTATTATATTAATGTATGATTCATTAGAATTGTGTTCTTATCTCGCAATTCCCTTTAATTGTTGTGTTGGAAAAGCAGGAGCTGGAAAGACAACGACTTCAAGCTGCCTCTTGCAGTGGAGTTAAAATATATTTGATTCTTTTCTTTGCCCCAACAGTTGATCTTGTTAATCAAGCATGCTGTTCGTTTCAATAAATCAGTCTCTGTAAATGTTAATGTGCTAATTAATGCATGTTTTTCACAATATAAAAAAAAGGTTTTTTTTCAGTGCTGTTTTATAGTTATAAAATCTGTCTAATTTATTGATTCGCATGTTGAAATTAAATGGGTTTTGTACTTGAAGTCATTACATATATGTTCGGAAGAGAGGTTACTTCTGTTTTTATTTGTTTTTAAAAAGCATTTTGGAATTGATATTTTTTTATTATTTTAATATGTTGGTAACAAAAATAAAAAAGATATCTAAAATAAAAACTTATTTTCAAGTATTTTAAAATATACTATTAATTAAAAAGCATTACCCATCATAATGATCTCAGGCAAATTTTAGAGTGGAAGAGTACACTGGAGCCAAGGGAATAGATAAGTCGTCTCTTTAGTCCTGGGAGAAGGAAATTGATGAGCACGATGTCGGAATTTTTCTGTAGATTAATTGAATATTTCCATATATTATGTATATTCCACCAATGTCCTTTTTGGGCTGCCTAATATATATCAGTTATGCTGTGGCTATCTGTACCTGCATTTCTTTCGGACGTCTTGCAATTTTTCACTGGCTAGATTGAGTTTTCATTTATGAAAAAGTTAATTAATTGTGCTTTGGATTTCTTTTTTATATTTATACAGTTAGATATTAACGTAACATGGATGAGTTTCCCCATGAAAGAGACAACATTCTTTGGTTATCGTCTGCACTGTTTAAATATGTTAACCATATAGTAGCTAATGTAGTAGTAAGAATTTGAGATTAATGGGTTTATTTTATTTGTGGTTTTTGATATTCGAGTACTATAATTACAAATATAATTATCACTAAAAATTTATATAATTATTAATTTTAAAATTTATAAAATTAATTAAAAGATAGATTTACGTATATGAAATGAAATAAAAATTGTAAACTTCAATATTAAAATCACCAATAAAAAATTATATTGGTAAACTAACTGATGACAGAATTGCAGACAAAGTAGAAAGCCCAAAAGAGATAAATTTTTACGATGGTTTTTCATCGAGAATAAAATTACTAAAGGATTTTTATACATGTAATCGATCCTTTATGTAATATTTTGTTGGTATTTTTTTAGTTTTCTAGCAGTATTTTCCTAGACTTTATCTTATCCATCCAGTACAACAGGATATTAAATCACATTTTACATGATTGAGTTCTCTTTTCGACTCTGACTCTCCCACTCCAGTCGTTGCTTTTCTTTCTGTTACTTTGAAAGTAGCTGCTTCAGCTTCAGCCACTCGAATTTTCGATATTCCTTTTTATTTCTCATCAAACGAATGGCATCTTTTTCTGGAAATCCTAGCTATTCTGAGCATGATAATGAGGAATCTCATTACTATTACTCAAACAAGCATGAAATGTATGCTTGCATGTTCGTCTATAGGTCAAATTGGATATGAAATTATTGAAATAATTGTTGGAGACTCAAATGGTGAATTCTTTTTCTTTCTTACAATAAGTACACAGTTGAACTATATTTGTTGTACAGTCGTTTTTGTCTCATGCGCACCTATTAATTAGATCAATAATTAATAAAGAGATTGTATGTGTATAATTCTCAAAAAGGAGAAAATAATTCATTTAAATTTATAATATAAAGGTTGGAGTCACTGTGATTCAACAGGGGCCAATTCCTAATGCTAGCAAAATGCTATGGTCAAATTCAATTAATGTCTTGTTTGGCCTACGGAATGCATGCAACAGAGCCCGTACCCTTCATTCATTGCAATAAATATTCATGTAAATATGGAGGTGCCCTCCACTTTAGCCTCACCCCTCCCCTCTGTACGTATTCATTGCTTCCATGGAGGGGCAGGTGAGATCGATCTTTTTCAGTGGAGTCGGTCGGAGTGGCTTGCTAGCCTCCATTAATAAGCCGCTCGCTTGTTGCTCATCTCTCCCACACTCAGAAAATTAGTACTCTACATGTTGTGAAGTCTCCTGATCTTATTAATGGTGATTGATTGTGTTTTTTTCTTCTTTTTCTTTTTTTGGGTTCAAGTCTAGTGGCATTCGGTGCTCGAAGTGAATTTCCATGAAGATGACGGGGTGGACGAGGACCATGACACCCGTAGACCTAGAATTTAAGGTGTAAAGTGGTCACTTTTTTTTTATTTCTACAAATATGGATAACACCTTAAAATACTAGTGATAATTTGTAAGTGTAGTTGCTAAATCCGACATCGTTTACAACAAATTAGAAAGCAATAATCATGTTTTTAATCCTTCAAGTTACCAACAAAAGAATTATACTATTTGATTCCTAAATACAAAAAAAAAATACAAAAAACACACATCATGAAGGATTATATATATTATTCATCCATTAACCCTATATGAACTTCTTGGGGTCTTATTTGAGCTAGGTTTTTAGTTAAATCATGCGAGTAATTAACTTGTATAAACTTATTAGATTTCATTAAATTTTTAATAATTTAATTGCTCTAGCTAAATCTATTCAAGTCAACATTAAAAAAAATAAAATAAAACATCAAGTTAGCCCAAATGTCATTTTACTTAATGGCCTATGCTTTATTATGTTATAGAATACTCTAAAACGCGTGGGTTTTTCACTGTAGCAGCAGGTTTTTTTTTTCCGCTTTTGTTTCTTCTGTTTTTTACATATAATGTATCACTGTGCACACAGTGCACAGTGAAACACTTGACTTTTTCTTTTTTTTTTAGTTTTTGTTTTCTTTTTCTTTTTTTGTTTCGCCTATGGGTTTTTTTTTCTTTTTTCTTTGTGTTTTTTTTCCTTTAATGAAGTTTTTTTTTGTTTAATTTAGTTTGTTAATGCGAATTTTTTTATTTAGTAATCATATTTTTATTACATGGATCTCGGGTTTGATGAGTTAACATGATTTTTTTTTTGTTTTTTTCCTTTTTAATCAATTTTTTTTGTTTGACCGATCGATCTTTTTTTTCTATTTAGTTATCAGACTTTCATGACGCGAATTTCAGGTTTGACGAATTAACCTAATTTGATGAGTTAACTCAGTTGATTCAGATTTTTTTTCTTTTTTCTCATTGGTAATATACTTATGTCTTTTGTTTGTTTCTGTTTTTTTAATTAATTTTTTTAGTT
>Ga0325414_1009880_pt1 | contig 10021 bp, 8 predicted proteins | sample PopdelMetagenome_8_FD_206183 | JGI IMG/M metagenome (GOLD analysis project Ga0325414, IMG submission 206183) | Populus deltoides microbial communities from Bellville, Georgia, United States - Leaf-PdKOR-R3 | ecosystem: Host-associated > Plants > Phyllosphere > Phylloplane/Leaf | place: USA...
TTTTTTTTTTTTTTTTTTTTGCGTTAGCAACTTGTGTTACTGGTGTGAAGCTTACCCTCTTCACTCGATTAAAGTCCTTTAATATTAGTTGTTTTATTGGAAAAGAAGAAGTTACACTGATCTTTGCATTTTCTGGAATCTGGAATGCCATGGTTAATTAAAGTCTTTTGTCTTGTGAGGTTCTATTAGTTGCTGACATTTTTCATTTATTCTACAAAGACATTTGCAACTCTAAGCCCAATCCCCGGATTCATGCAATGGTTGCTATCTAAGTTGGCATCTCAATCAGTAATTGCTAAAGTTGACAACATGGAACAACCAACAGGTGGATCTAGGTCCACTTTTCAGGAGAACTTACTTGAACCTGATGAAGAAAGAATGCTTTTGAATTCTGCTCCGTAAGTTTCTATTTGTTATCTGTCTCTTTGAATTTTGATTATTCAGCTGTTCTTATCCCCAAGAGAGTCTGGAACCTCATATTTTCCCCCCAGTAGCATCTGGAATACCATTCTTTAAATACAGCCTGCTTCCAAATTTTCCTCTTTTTTTTCTTGCTTCATTCACCCCTAGGTCATACACAAACCATTAGTCTTTTCTAAACCATAATTTCCTACATTTTTTTTACCGACCTAACACATATGAGACTACTAATTCCCTCACCCAGCAACTCATTTTTTGATCTCATTTTTTCACCTTTTTACTATCTTGCTTTGCTATTTTCTTAATGAAGCAGATCCCAAAGAGCCTAAAACTTGCTCTTTCACCAATTTAGGCTCTAAATTGCTTTTAGTAGGTTTTCCTAGTACACAAAACACATACACAGAGTATGCAAATATGTCGTGCTTCTGATAGTTCAGGATGATCTGAAGCCCTGTAACCTAATAAGTTTGTACCCTCTTATGTCTTACACAATAGTACTTCGTGTCCAAAGAAGCTGCAAGTACCTCTTTGAACAACATTGAAAGTTTGCAGGTCCAGTCCCCAGCATATAAAATATGGATACATGATCCTTGATGCTCTCTGTTTTCCTCAAAACTCTAATGCTTCTGTGCACAACCTCTCCATTGTCCTCTTGGACTAATCACGATGATACTATTATGTTTCTAAAAATACGACTAGTTAAAAACTTACATTACAGCATTGCTATAGGCTGGATAACACACTTATACCTGTAGGGAGACTTATGCTGGAAAAAATGGCATGGAAGTGATGCTAAACTTGCTGACATCCAAAAACTATGAGTGGACCAGTTCAGCCGAATTACTTTCTGCTTTGAAGCCCCCTCTAATGCGGCTGTGTGCCAGGTAAGATAACCTGAACATTCAAGTCGAATTAAAGTGCCGGCCAGGGGCTTTGAAAAACACTCACTAGTTTATATTTCCAACTGAAATGTGGAAGGGACCAAATTCTCATGAGGCACTGCACTTGAAGCATTGTATGATACTAATTGAAATTATAACTTTCTCTTCCTTCGGTACAAGGAACACCTATTCATAACGTTGTTCCATTTGTTTCATCAAAATGATAGGTCATGTGTTGTAAGTGACACAGAGGTCTAATAATTGGGCATGCTGGAGATGTACTTATATTTCTCAGCTCTGTTGTTGCATAAAGCTTATTTTTCTTCATTTTATGAAACTATTTATAGATTTTGGTTTTATGGATATAGGTACCTTCTCCAAGAGAAGAAGAGAGGAAAAGCTCTAGATACCGTGGCAAATTTTCACTTGCAAAATGGAGCGGTATAACCTTAATTTTGTAAATTAGTAATTGAATCACTTATAGCAATCACATCTACTAGCTGGCCTGATATGGTTTCTCAATATATTATATATCAGTTTAATTGTTTCATCATGGATCGATTTAGAAGCCTGTAGATTTAGAGTTTGAACATGCTCCTGTTGATTTCATGTTGTTTACGACTTGAAGTTGGAAAGCTTATAAACAAAATGATCTCCAAGTTGAAAACTTTTTTATACTAAAATTATGCATTTCAATGTTTAACAGATGGTTGAAAGATTAAATTGGATGGCAGACCGGTCAGAGAGAGGACTTCATCAAAGTGGAGGTATCATGGTGAACTACGTGTACAGGTGACTCTTCATAAAACCAACAGTATTTTCTGATTGTGCACGATTCACCAAAGGAAAGGCTGCTTCCACATACGATACTCATGGTCTGGATTAGATCTAACCTATGAAGCTCAGATGCTTCAAAACCCCTCACTTATCCATATCAGGCGTGTATCACCATTCATACTTGACCAATACTTTCAAATACATGTCAAATACTACTATAATGTATCCAAAATTAATAAATAGTTTCTAGAATTGACATATTAACCTATCTGTATCATGTTATATCCGTATCCATGTTTGTACTTCCTTGGATCTAAGATTTGACAGTTTTTTCGTAGAAGACCTGTCCCTTAATTAAACCAATAACAGTAGCTTTCCTAGTTAATTTTTCTGCTGACTCTTCTCATCGTTATTGAACTTTGCTAAAACAAAGAATTGAAAATTATGGACAATTTTTTGATGGATTTGTGGCTTGATAATTTTTTATTCCACTAAAGTTTCAACCACGCACTAATGAGATACATTATTGAAAATGACTTGCAGGGTGGAGTGCATAGAACAATATGCTCAATCATATTTCAGCACTGGGCACATACATGCTTCAACTGATATTCGCCACTATACCATGGTAACATGTTTTCCATGCATAGTATGATTCTGCATTTTCAATTCGACTCTGCATATTCAAAAAACAAAAATCCCCTTTTATTTTGTTTACCACCTCTGATTTGGCTATTGTTTGCAGGCACAGAAGGAACCTGAAGAGACCACCACAGCTTAGCTTTGAGGGATAAAAATGCAGTATATAATTTTGGTTCCAGTTTAGCTATATCTTGCACGTGTAGATTACTAGAACGTGTTCAAGGAAGGACAGTTAGCTCAATTTATGGTATTGGATGAGCTTTGATCACACTAGGCTCGCAAAGATGCCATACTTGTTCTGGATTCGACCTCGGACAGTGATGTTATTACACGGTATTCCTGTAACTTTCTACATTTTGTTTTCAAATTTCCTTGTAATATGAAACTAAAAACCAATAAACTGTCTACATTGTACACAGATGGAACACTAGAAAGCATTACAATAAAAACATCTTTAGTGTAATCTTCATTAAACGTTTATATATCACAATAATTTGGCCTCAAACGCTTCCATTCTGTGACTGAGCTTTGGGACTTTAAACCATTTGAGAATGGTGAAAACAGCTTGAATCGTAAGGACATTTCTGTTGCATAACACAGGTGATGGTGTGATAAGGCCAGAACATCGGATCGATTCAGACACACAAGTGCTGGTGCATATATAGATTGATCACTTCTCGTTTTCTACTGTATGCCTTGTTTCGACAACATAATCTCACATCAGCCATCTGTAAAAAGTAGCAAAAGGAGGCAACACAACCACAAAATGATGAAAACAAAATTCATCCATTATGATTTATCAATGAGAAGCATCAGAAACAAACTGAATTCTGACCTTGACTGATAATCTCTTCAAGTTGTCCCTTCCAAAATCGTTATTATGGTATGCAGATCGAACCTACATCAACATGCCATAATTTAGATCATTGTTTGCTTAGCATTTTGGATAAACAATGAAAATTTGAAGAACCACAATTAATATGCTAACCTCTTAAGATTCGTAAAGCTGTAATGCGGACGCCATGTGATGATTTAATCATGGGATTTGGGCACATTTTAGAGAAAAAAATTTCTGATGTTAGAGATCAATAATTAAGAACAAAAAAAAAAAAAAAAAAAAGAACATAAGAACCAAATGGAGATTTGTGGTCAGCATTATCCGAACCATGGATCCTAATTTTTTTACTTGTTAGAATATCTAATGAAATGTAAAAAAAAATATTCAATAATAAAATATGAATTAGAGCTATAGTTTTAAAGACTTTTTCGGCAAAACTCTTTTTTTTTATGCTTGTTTTTTTCTTGTTGGTTCGATTGTGTCAATATCTTTTACCATAAAAAAAAGGTTTTCTTTGAATTTATCTCATCATCGTAAGTCTGTCTTTATGGAGTAAATAGAAAAATAAATATATTTTCTTTTTTGATTCATTTCATGCACAATTCTTTATTTAATCAAATACCTATAAAATTTCTTTCTTGTGAACTTGAACTTGAGGCTTTCATTTTAGAACCAGATTGAATCTTGAAAATGATGCACTGAGTTCAACCTCTTCTTTACAGCATAGGGAAAAAAGAGTTTGGAAATTACTTCATGAAGTCTTACATTATGCGTGTTGACTTAGTCTCCTGAGCTCTTCCTAATTCCAAGTCCTTTCCATGAAATTTTCCTTTCGGAAATGAAATATGCCTAAAATATGGGGTCCCATATCAAGTTGATTTTTTTGCTGGTCTCTCCATAAACAGCTCTCAGGTCAAGCAAAAGTTGCAGAATTATGATATCAACAATGGAGGAAAAACCAAAAGAAGCTAAAACGCCAATGACAGGCTTTGCGTCAATAAACGAAGACCTTTTCCAAAACATACTAAAACGAATACCAGCTTTATCCTTTGCATCAGCAGCTTGTGTAAGCAAATCATGGAACCGAAATTGCAATCAAATCCTCTATAAACCAAAGCTTGCCTCCTCTTTTTCTCTCAATCCAGTCCAAAAGGTTTGTTGGGTCTTCAAAAAAACCAACAGAAAAGCCATCAATTTACTGTACAGTCTCTAACTTGAATAGAGTTTTTGTTTCTGATGATGGTCAAACAGGTTGCATTAGAAGAGGTTGTCAATAAGGTTCTCTCCGAGCCAATTAGACCCCAGTTTGCCATTGCAAATGTTATTGGGAGTGGAGTTCATTTGAGTGGAATGCTCGATTTTGTAAGATTGAACATTAACTGCAACATCAAGCATGTTCTTGTGGATTTTCTTCTCTTTTTTTGGTGTTTTTGTTAAGTTAATGTCGGATTGCCTGTACGGTTTGTGTTATAGCTAGCAGCAAAACTTGGTTCCAAAACTCCAATTATCGTGTCTTGTGCTGGTGGAATCATGGGAAGAGATGCTGTTACTGATGAATATAAAGAGGTCAGCACTGTAACATTCTTTTAATTGCTTGCTTTTGTTCTTTCTAAGAGACATGAAAGAATGCATTATTGGCTTCTTTTAAAAAATATGTAGGTTATGATAGAAGATTTTTGGGTTGATGGTGCATCAAACTCAAGCTTTGGTATCATGTTGTCTGTGGGATTTTTACCAGGACTAAAAGTTGATGCCATCCCGCTGCTACGACCAAGAAAGGTAACAAATTATGCAACCAATTACCCTTCGTTTAAAAGATGATGCTCTTAGTTGTTAGTATCCAAGGATAGAGTAGACAAACACAAAAAGGATAGAAACATGTTTGGTTGGAAGGATAGAAACAGACATAAAATAAATCTGTTTATAGTGCAGTTTTGAAGTGAATTCTGTCATTTTAAAACAGGAAAGACAGGAGGACATGTCCCATATGTCCTCACTATCTCTATCTTTTCTGTCTCAAATTCTAAGTTTGGATGGCTTGTTTAAGATCGGATCGAGAAGTCTTCTAATCTTAGTTGCAAAAGGTGGTCCGATAATATCCTTACTGTTAAAACCTTGAAAAAATCTTAAATTGCATAATCAGTGAGCCATAAAAGTATCAATTGAAGAAAATACAGACCTTTATGTATTTGTTGACAATAAGCTAACTAATCTTGAGTATTTTTTCTGAAATGGTAACATCAGGCACGGGGAGTGGCAATGGTTGATAAGTTCGTGATGGATATGAGGAATTATGCAGCTTTAGTATCTGATTCCACATCACCGAGTCTGATTATAATGTTTGGAGTGAGCGAATTTTTTTCTTATTTTCTTGCAAATATCCTTGTATTTCTTCAGAAAGTTTCTTGCTAAGATGTGACTTTAATTCATGCTGATACAGAGCGAAAAAACTGACCAGAAACCTGTAATGGAAAAGCTGGGTGAGTTTTTCTCAACTAAAACCCTTGGCCTAGATTTTTGTGATTGAAAAGCTGTAACGAGAACTTTTGTGCTGCTATAGAGCGAAAAAACTGACCAGATTCCTTGGCCTATATTTTTAAAATATTTGCCAGACATGATAAACTGTCGCACATCAATCTACTATATTGCTTCTTGAAGTTGATAGTGCATTGTGTGTTGCAGATCATGCCATGTCGAGGGAAACAATTGTTGTCGGCGACGAGAGAGCTCAATTCCTGTACAGAAGTGGCATAGAGTCAAGAAATGTCTATTATGGGAGCGTCGATCATTATTTTTCTGATGCAGTTGCTCTTGTATTTGCAAGGGATCAAAACAGGCCTTCTGGTATTTTAACTCTATTCATCTATGTTCTTGCAACTAAAATAGATAGACAATGTACTTGCCTTTTCTTGATCCTGATCAATCTGTCTTAATGGCAGGCACAGGGGAAATCCATTTCCATTCTGCATTATCGAGTGGTGTTTCTGCAATAGGTCCAAGGTTCAAGGCAGTTTCTGCCAATGAGATTGAATCTGAGACAGGTCTTAGTACATGGCTTACTGTCAGAAGAGAAGCAGAACAAGAGATTCTAGGTGGTCAAAGGATTATAGATGACATCAACAATGAGGTATGATATCTAGTCTTTTGGAAAGCCATGCTTTAGGCATCTGGTGTTTTCCTAAGGAAAAATGATTTGTAGACAGTAGATTTTTTGGGAACATTGTATAGTTTAGTCCCTATCATTTTTGAAAAGAAGAAAAACAGTTCCTTCATTTAAAGATTTTGTAATTAGGCCCCTTTATTTTGAATTTGCTTTTCTTCTTCCTTCATCAAAATTAAAATACATCCCTCTTTCCTCTTTTCTTCTTTTTCATACATCAAAACAAAACAAAGTGCCAGCCATAGCTGTACTTTCTCTCTCCTCATTTATCTCTCTGTCCGTAAGGACCGAACTGTAAAATAAATAAAAATAAAAATGCAAATTTTGAAATAATTGAGGATTGAAATAAACATTTATCATAACTTAATAAAATAAAATTTGATCACTTTAATATATTGCATTCGAGATAAAATGTACTGTATAATGCAAATTCTATACTGTCTAAAGACAATAACACATAATGTAAATTCTCTGCCACTCTCCTTCATTCGTGCATGTTGCAAGCCACTTCTGCTACCATATATGAACATCAAGTTCTTGAGCTGTCTACTAATTAGTGTCCTATTAATTATCTTGATTCTTAATTAATTCATTAAATTCTTTCGTTGTTGTTAGTTTTCTATTGTATTTGTCTCTTTTCTGAATTATAATTTAATATGTTATAGTTGGGGAACCAAACTAAACTGTTCATTGGAGTTTCTGAACAAAGAAAATGCTTTGTTGGGCCAGAGAAGCCAAGACAGATAAGATCTCTAGCTTTCCATGAAGTTATGGGGTGAGTGGTTGAACTCTCATCTTTTATTTTAGCCTTGTACTTCATGCAAAAGTTTTCCATGTACTCCAAAGAATGTGCAAAACTTGAAAAATTGCAGAAGTTACAGATATTTTCCGTCTTGATCACCCATTAAACATAAGGGTTGATCAGTGGTATTTGTCATTACCATAGCCATAAATTAATTTAGCAGCTTTTTTCATTTGTTTGATTTAAGACCATTTTCAAAGATTCTCTTCTCATTGTGATAGTTGCTTGTCAACAGTGGAGATGAAGAGCACCTTTTTGTGGATGGAGTCGGCATAAAAACCGGAGACTACTTTCATCTTTACCATCCAGATCCAAGCGCCGCATTATCTTCTTGTAGTAATATCTCTAAGAATTTCAGAAACCTGAAGCTAGATTGGAGTTTTAGAAGCTGCCAGCTTCATGCAGCTAGGGGTGTTGGTGAAAAGGAAGTTATTGGAGGTTTCGTTTTTGCTTGTTGGGGCCGTGGCGAGTCATTCTTTGGGCACAACAATGTTGATAGCTCACCATTCTTGGATAACTTTCCTGGGGTCCCAATGGCAGGGATATTTACTTATGGGGAAATCGGACGAGGCTTTTCAATCTTGAATACAGATGAATCAGGCCAAGAAGATAAGACTTTGTGTTTCTGTGTACATGTTTATAGCACTGTATATTTGTTGGTGTCTTATACTCCGGCACCTATAGAGCACTAGATCTTGTCTATCTTCTTCTTCATGAAATCGTATCTGATTTCGTGCATATTGTTGGGGTCATTGAAAAATCCTAGAGGTTGTAGGAGTATACTTAAGAACTACGTGGTTCTCAGGATTCTTTTCACATTTTCTGCTCATATTTTAGTATTTCTATATCATACGAGCCTCTATGAAGTTTGCTCGAACGTATATGAGTATATAAAATAGTTAAACGTGACTGCATAGTAGAAAATGTATAAGAACATATCGAATTAAGAGAACAAGTTTAGAATTTAGAAGCAGATTGAACAAGTTGATGAAGGATGGAATTTGGTTGCCTGATTGCTTTCAAAATTGTTTTCTCCCTCCCTTGATAATAGGACCAATCTACAACGAAAGAAAATGAAATGGATTGGACAAGGAGTACTTGAAATTTAATTGAGAAACTGTGGAAGTGGCCAAGGAAGAATTTGAAAACAATAAATACGCAAGAGAGAGAGGATGGTATCGGGCAAAATCTTTTATGAACCCACTAGAACTATCCTAAACCATGGGCCATGGGCTTGCTGGTGGAAGAGACAAAAACACTAAAAAATAAAACAATCTATTTTAACTAAATTTAACTACCTATTTATACATAAAATAAATACATGAAAAGTCAAAGTTTTAGGTGCGAAAAATAATGGTAGGTGATAGCATGAAAGCGGCTAATGGTTATCAATCAATAGCTATTAATTGTTATCATCAACTTTTTAGATTGAATTAGTTTAATCTGTTATTATCTAACTTGATTTAGCTGACATGCTTTTAAGGCATGTTTGAGATTATAGTAGCAGTTGTGGTTCATAGTGTTTTTTACTTAGAAATGTATCAAAATGATATATATATTTTTTTTATTTTTTAAAAATTATTTTTGAAATCAGTACACAAAAACGATCTAAAAACATAAAAAAAATTAGCAAAAGAAAAATTTAAATTTTTAAAAAACATGGTTTCAACCGTGTTCCCAAACATGACTTTAATCTAGTTCGAGTGTACAAGAAAATAAACCCAAATTCAATTTTTAGCCTCTTGTGTTCTTCCCCTCCTAGCCTTTAAATTCCAAGCCAAGTGGACAACTGGTTGTGACCTTGCCTTAGCCTCATACTATGTATGTATGGCAAGGATCAAACCTCACACATATATATCAGCACCATCTTTAACATAGACATTAACGAAATCCTTCGTTACAATCCTACTATCCCATATCAAGATAGCATGCGTAGTGATACATACAAGAATCAACATACCCTTTTCTTGTGATTGTTTAAATGGTGATTTTTGGCCATACTTTTTCTTACATTACTCAATCAGATGATACTTACCTTAAGATTGCAAGGAGTTTTGCTAACCTCACCACTGAGGATTGGGTACATGGAGTCATCATATGGGATACCACTAAGATACCAACCATGTTCCTATCAATGTAACATTGAATTGTTCATGTGGAGATGAGCAAGTGTGAAGGGATTATGGATTATTGTTCGTGACATACCCGCTTCGTCCAAATGAGAGTTTGTCATCCTTAACGGCGGAGTCCGGCGTGCCGGTGGACTTACTAGAGAGGTACAACTTGGGGATGAATTTTGACTCCATATATATATATATATATAAATTATGTGTTTTTCCAAAATCTTATCATGCATGAAACCAAAACGTTGTGGCTTGTTAGATGGACATTTTGGGATAATAAAAAAAACTTGTATCTTAATTTGGATCTTGGTCAAAAACATGATAGTGATTATATAATATGGTTTGTCTCTGTAACATTGGACCCCCTCGACCTAGTTA
>Ga0325414_1009881_pt1 | contig 10021 bp, 2 predicted proteins | sample PopdelMetagenome_8_FD_206183 | JGI IMG/M metagenome (GOLD analysis project Ga0325414, IMG submission 206183) | Populus deltoides microbial communities from Bellville, Georgia, United States - Leaf-PdKOR-R3 | ecosystem: Host-associated > Plants > Phyllosphere > Phylloplane/Leaf | place: USA...
GACAATACGCAATATTAAGATTAATTTAATATCTACTAACCATGCCAATTACAAAGCATATATATAATCGAGTATACATTTTTGTCTTTATCAAACTACCAATTACAAATGAATAAGGAACATTTTTCATTTTTTTTATTCTTTTCCTCTATCTTAGAACAATGTTTAGTATTGAAAATGTGACCATTTTTAATTAGAGTATTAATGGTTTTGGAATTATACATACAAAAGCATTCCAAAATTCTTTCAATGTAAGTCTCTTGAGAAAAACTTAAAAGACTCTTAGATCGATCTCTTTGGATCTTAATTCCAAATGCATAATCTGCTTGACTCATATCTTTATCTCAAATATAGAGGACAACCAATTAACTCCAAGTCATTTCCAACCAGTAAAATATCGTCCATATAAAGAAAGGATAAAAACCTTTTTTTAACCTTTTTTAGATACACGATCTTCCTCTGTCATGACAAAACTAATCAAAATAATGTCTTTGTGAGACAAATGATACCATTGCCTAGAACATTATTTCAGGCCATAGATAGAACGATTAAGACGAAATACTTTACGCTCTTGTCCTTTTTCTATAAAATAAATTGGTTGATCCATATAGATCTCTTCATCTAATTCTCCATTGAGAAATTGATATAAAACCCATGAATAAAAAGATCTAGAAACCTACAAGTAAGATTGACATAACCTTGAAAAACTAAAAATCAAGTTTGTGATAGATAAACCTTGACCTAGAGATAACCTTGTATCTAAGAACCAAAGGTATTGGAAATTAAACTTGCACCTATTAATTATAGAGAATCAAGAACCCAAAGTATGTAAAGACACCATAAAGTTAGTTATACTTTGATAAATTGAATTTTTTCTTTATCTCATTAAAGAGAAAAATGTTGTATCATACAAAATACAAGTTAATTCAAAAGATCATAGTTGAAAAACAACAATTTAAGTTCAAGCTAAATAAACCTATTTATATTAGGTAAAAAACCCTAAACAATTTGAAAAAAATAATAAAATAGTTCTAAATAAAATAGAAAAAAAATCCAAAATCAACTAGGAAACTAATACAAATCTTGCATAGTAGCTTCTGGACCTTATTTAAATGCCTTTTGCGATGTATGATTATTTTTAATTTTAACCTAATATAAAAAAAGACCTCTAGAAATATTTGATAAAATTTTAGTCTAATCCAATGGTTGGATTGAAAATTATTCTTGTTAGCGTAAAATTGTGTAATAGAAAAAAATTACCCAAAACCAACTTTAACTCTCTTAAATAAGCATGAAAATATATATAATAGCTCATACCCCTTAGTTTCCTTGTAGAATATAGAAAAATCCAAAAACAAAATTGCTAAATATCCTTGTATTATTAATGTCACAACCCATTTATGGGTTATTCTCCAAATCTATCCTTTTTTCCTTTCCAAAATAAAAAAAAACAAATAAATAATAATAGTAAGAGGACTAGTGATGTGATAAAACTGGTCGAAGAAGATCACAGGTACATATAGAAAAATAAGGTTGAAATTATGAATAAATTTAAAGCATAAGCATACCCCGTTGTACCCAAGACTAAAAAGATAATACATATTCAAGGTCAAATCAAATTATTATTGTAAAAATCTGTATAAAAATTAAGCCTAAAGATATAATTAGATTTTTAATAGTCCAATTTAATTTAATCAGGGCCCAAATTAAAGTTTAATTATATTTAAGAATTAATTTGGGTTCAATTGAAGGATTTAATTAGGTATAAAGACTTCATTATACTTTAAATGAATCAAATTAATTTTATTAGGAACTTAATTGGTGAAAAATTAAGTTTGGGAGCCTAATTTGGACTTAATTGAGAAAATTAGAATTATAGGAGACCAAATTTATTTTTTACCAAATCAATTGGTTGAAATCAAAATTCTAGGGTCAATTAGGTGTCAAATTAAAGACATTTGTAGCCAATGACTATTTTGAAAAAGGCGTTGAGCTTTAGAGACCCAATTGATTGAAATCGGGGGTGAAATTGAAGAAAATTTAAAGTTTAATGGTCAATTGAGGGTCAATTTGCATAAATCTAGAACCAAAGACTACAATGAAAAAGGCATTGAAATTTGGGGTTGATGTTGAAGTTTTTCAGGGATAAAATTGGATAAAATTAGAAGTTTAAGGTCAATTAGAAGTGCAATTAAATGAAATTAAAAGTCGGAGGACCAAATTAAAATTTGGCCAAATTCCTAAATTAAAAACTTAAAACCAAAAAAATGATGTTGTTTCATTTAAATGAAACGACGTGTTTTGACCAAAATAACATCGTTTTTTACCCAAACAGTAAAAAAAAAAAACAGGCCAGACGACTTGTCGTGTGGTCTACTATTCATCTTCTACTTTCTTTTCACTTAATAAAGTTGTCCGGGTGGCTTCTTTCAGGAGCATTTAACGCTTAATATCTCAACCAAACTCGACAAACCATACACCAACATGATAGCGTAACTTTTGATCATACCACGATATGGTTTTTATTGGCCAATTGACACCACAGTAGCTTCGGTGCCGCCCCAAAGTGGCCACCTCAGGCAACCTTTAGCTGTCAAATTTGACAGTTCATGATAGTAACTTGAACCAACAGTTATAATCCTTCCAGTTCGATTCAAGGGTCAAGATTTGGCAACAATAAAGATAACATGTCCCTTTTTCACCCTCTATAAATAGAGGTGGATTCCAGGTATTGAGCATCAAGAAATCTGAGGCCAAAGTTAGGAAAAAATCAGCTATTTTCCCCAATTTTTTTCCTCCCTACTAGGCCACCTTTTTTGCCACAACCTCAGCCGTCGTTGCCACCACCAACCACACGCCGGTCTTCCCTGCACCTCAAGGAACGTTGCCAACAACTTTTCTCCTCTAGCCAGACAAGTTTTCCTCTTCTTTTTTTCCCTAAACATCCCTCTATAACCATTTGCATGCATAATGCATTTTGCATGCAAATGGCAAAATGCCATTAACAACAATGGGTTGGACCCGTCCAAGTCCAACCCAAACCCAAAAGAAAAAAAAAATGGAAGAATATGTTGGGCCGCCAGTCAGCCCACCTTGACTAAGTCGGGCTAGACTCGTTTCAACCTAGCCCGGATGGCTGGGCTAGGTCCAACCCAATATATTTTATAATAATATAAAAAAATACCCGGTTTTTCCAATAATTTTATATAATATAGCGTTGTATATTTACACTATAAGATATATACCTGATATTAAAAATACCCGGTTTTCTCCAAAAAAAATTTTTTTTAAAAATTCAAATTAATTTCCTTTTTCTGAAAAAAAATGTTTTAATCCTCATGCATACAACCGGATCCTAAAAGGTTTTAGAGCATATTTTTATAAATAACAAAAACTATACCTCTTGTTTTAAAATGCAAAATGGATACCATAACCAGCTTATAATTATCCATTAGGGTTTGACCAAAATACAAAAAAAAACCATAACAATTATTCTGTTTGGAATGTTAGGAATTAGTTATATTTAAGAATTAAATGCGATGCTAAAATTTAGACTTTAGAACAATTATGTTTTAACTCAATAAGGTAAAGATCTTCTCACGAGAGAAGATCTGCCTTGAACCTTAGACGACACCAACAAATAGAAATTTGATATAGAAAAACAATCAAACAATAATACAGCTTACCTTAGGTAAGGTGCATTGGGGGTGATTTGTCTTTTTCTTCCACAATCAGTCCCTTACCCGGACTCTCGCAGACCATAGGTTTCCTAACACTAGGTGGCAACTTCTGAACCTTAAAATTATAATTTTATGATTATACCCAAAACCCTTTTTCACACACATCTTAGGAGGCAAACCCGTCGTTCTCTCCACGCATGCCAACATGACAATTAAGAAAAGAATCCTCTCTAAATAGGAAGCCCGCAAGTCATAAGGCAACAAATAACAAAATCTATATTGTATTTGTTGACCTGTATTGTAAAACCTTATCGAACTTTAATTGACCTTGTCGCACCTTCGCGGCGGAGAGCGACGATCCTCGATTGATTTTGGGTTTGTTTTAGTGTTAAAGGGAGTCGCCACCTAGTATTTTGGTCACTAGGAACCCTAACTAGTTTTTCAGAGATTCTAAGGCAAGGAACTGGTTGCGTTAAGAGAAGGTATTAGCAACCCTAGTACGCCCTACCTATGGTAAGCTGCTTGGTGTTTGGTTTGTCTTATAATTGCTATGGTATTGGTGTTTTCTAATCCCATCAATTTTTCTAGGTTTGATTCAAACTAATTTATTAAGATAGAAATCCAAGGAGATTCCATGTGCTTTAAAAGCTCATTTTTCTCTTAGTATTTCAAGAGTTTGCGACTCGTAAATCGCAAGGAGGAGGGACAAAAATTTAGAAATCTAGGGTGCTTTAAAAGCCTATTTTTGCCTTAGTGTTTTATACTATCATGGCCCGTAAACCGCGGAGTAAAAAATTGAAATGTCCTCGATTATAATCAAGGCTTCATTCAAGGATGTGTGATGACTTATTATTCTTAGAAAATTATTTTGGATATTTACCACTTAGGGTTTTTTTATCCAAATATTAACAGTGAATAATAACAAGTTATTCCCATTAATATTTTGGATATTCATTCCTTTGGGATTTCTTTATCCAAATATTAACGATGAATAATAGATGAATTCCCCTAAAAATAAGATTTTTTATTTTTTGAAATATTGGCCAATACCCTTTGGAGTTTTACAAACATGTTGTAAAATCTAGAAATGCAAGAAAATAATTTTTGTTGTGTTTAAGAAATCCATGCGAAAACACATTTTCAAAACTTCTAATATTTTTTGTATAAAAAAAGAGCGTTTAGGGGGGGTGTTGTCTAGGTTGACGTGGAGACACTGCTGCTGGGAGAAGGAGATGAAGGAAAAGATTAGGGTTACTGCCTTTCAGTCAGGTGAGGGAGAAGAAGATCTGTGGAAATGGGAGGAGCTCTATTGAGGACGGCTAGTTCGGATGCCGGTGCAGAAGAAACTGAATTCAGTGGGGAGACAGCGCCTGTGGGAAGAACAACTAAAAGGGAGAGGGTCTGGCGTGTGGCTATTTTAGGTGAGGGAGAGGAAGACTTGCCCGACTGAAGGGAGAAGAAACCGAAAATCAAAAGCCCCAAAGCCAGGGGTTTCTCTGGTTTTTTTCTTTAGAAGAGGGGTGGCAGTCAGGGTCTTCTGGTTTACTTCAAAAAGAAAGGGAAATGAAGGGAGTGAAGATGGTCCACAAGAGGCAGGGGGCGATCTCTGGTTTGGTTTCAAAGAAAGGGGGTGCGGCCGACCTCTGTCAACAGGGAAAATGAGGCTTGCGGCTGTGGGGTTGATACTGAGGGAAGAGAGAGCTTCCGGCTTAAGGTTGAAGATGAGAGGCAAGGGGCGCCGCTCCTTTGGTTTCCTCTTGTTTTGGCCCCGAGAAGGGAGAGTAAGGGTTATGGTTTATAGGGTTTGTTTTTGTGGTTTAGGGTTTTTTGTGGTTACTCTCCTATAACTAGCACCAACAAATCCTATATATGTGGTATTTTATATTGCAGTGATTATTTTTCATAACCAGCTCGAATCAAATCATATATCTATGGTATTTTATATCGCAGTAATTATATATGATTCAGTAATGATCTCATTGACATATTGCTTCTTTAATATTAGCCCTGATGCTCTATGTTATTGCCATATGTAAACCCTTATTTTTTTATATATTTTTTTGAAAATTTATCAAACTATGGGTCAAAATTGGATAGCAACAAACTTGATATTTTAATCCAAAGTCTAAAAATATGTCAGGAAACTTCTGATATAATTTCATCCCAATCCAATTATTAGATTGAGAGTTATGCTTGATATTACAAAACTGGACAATATGCACAATTACACTAGAATATTTATTTCCCTATTCAACCTTTTCTTGGATCGTACTAGCTAGAAATGAATTCTTTATATCCATTTGGAATAACTCTCAATCTAAATAGGTAATGATAGGTAGAATAAGGTGAATAGAGGCCAATCTCACCACTTGAAAGAATGTCTTTTCATAGTCTCTTCCTTCTTTTTAGGTATAACCTTTAACCACCAAACAAGCTTTATACTTATCAATTGATCCAATGCATTGTATTTGATCTTAAGGACCTATTTATTTTCTATAAACTTACGCCTAGAAGGAAGATTAACTAACTTCTACGCGTTATTCTCAGCCATTAAATCCATTTTATCTAACAGTGTACCATCATAGACATGACCATATCTAAAAGTGTACAATTTCTTTTCTCTACAACAACATTTTATTGTGGAGTGTAAGGAATTGTCAATTGCCTGTGTATCCTTTTTTCCTCACATAGGTCTGTAAACTGTTTTAATAAATAATCTCAACTTATATCAGTGTGAAGAACCTTTAAGTTCTTCTCTTTTTTATTCTCAACCTCTATCAAAAATCATTTGAGATAATCTAAGGATTCTCACTGATGAGATAACAGATACACAACACCATAACATGAGTAATTATATATGAAAGTTAGGAAATAAAAGTGTCATGACATGCTCTTATATTCATAGGTCCACAAATATATGAATGGGCTAGCTCTAATGGGTAACTTGCCATTTTAGCCTTACCTAAAGGCTTTCTATAAGATACTTTTGCAAAATATAGTTTACATAACGGCATGCTTACGTTAGTGAGTGAGCCCAATAAACCTTCTCTAGCTAATCTATCTTGTCTTATATGTTTTAACCTTGCATGCTATTTAGTTGAATTAGATATAATATCAAAAGAAATAAAAGATGTCATCAAAGAAATATCATTGTCAAATTCCAACATAAAAAAACCTTTACCAAACTGACCAAGTCCAAAGAATTTCCTATCTAAATAAATATCTATTTAAGTACCTTTTAAGTGAAAAGAAAAACCTAAAAGAAATAAAGCTAAAACTAATAAGAGATTATAGTGAACATCTAGGGCATACAACATATTATATAAAAGTAGGTTTTGCCTAGTACGTATACTTAAATGTTATATGCTAACTCCAAGGACATGAACCTAAGTGTCATTACCCATATATAATAACATAATGGTAGCTTGATGGTAAAAGTTGGTAATCTATATATTTAACTTGATCTGTAACTATATATTTTATGGCTCTCATGTCTTCAATCCAATCAAAGATAATATGAATAATAAATAAGTGTGAATATACATAAACAGTAAGAGAGTTAAGATAACATTGTACCTTCTTTAGTTAAGAGCAATCTAGAGTGAAATGACCCATGTTTCCACAATTATAGGACTTGACCTTGGTCATGTTCTTTTTTCATGTTTGTCCTTATAACACTTGGTTACTCTGCCAACTCTTGGTGCTAAATTTGCAGCATCACCTTGTGCAACTATATTATCTAGTTTGGGTTGCTAAAATTATAGTACGATTCATCTTTCTATGCTCCGTCTTAAGTTCAAGATGCTGCCTAATATATTTGTAGGTATTAATACCCTCATTGTGCATTACCACCATTTTTATATGGCCCTAAAAGGATTTAGGTAAGGACCTAATGAGAACCAAAACTTGTTGTTCATTAATGAGATTATTACTATCTACTTGTAACTCTCTAGTCATAGAGGACATCACCTTAAAGTGTTTCACCATAGAGTGTTTTGGGTCCATTATATATTGATTAAACTTAAGGGTTAGGGCTCGCAACCTAGTTGTTATTGTGCCACCAAATTTTACCTTAGGTTGGTTCCATATTTCCTTAGCAGTTTGATAAATCTCAAACTTTTTAATTAGGTCATCCTACATACATATCAAAATAGTAAAATGTATAGTTCTATCCTTATTGACCCAAGCCTTGTAGGCTTACAGATCACATTGGTGTCGGGCAGTTATCCCTTTCTAAAGTGAGTTCATACTATTGGTCAAGGTCTCATGCATCTCTTTCTCATTTAAAAGATATTAAATTTTCTTATGCTAAACATCATAGTTTCTTTGCATCAAATTTCTCATCCTTGATCAATTTAGATACCAAATTCTTGGAGGCCATTTTTCCACATTCATTGTACAATTTAAATTACACACATATCTTTCATTTATTCTCAATCTAATTAGGTAATAAAGAATTTCTTACATTTTAAAATATATATATTTTTTTTTGCAATAGAAGTTAGCAATCATCTCCTATATATTAAGTTAGAATATTATATCTAGATAATCAAGATTAAAATGTCAAGACCATTCTCTTTATCCATAATATTCCATACATCGTATACATTTATTTTGAGTCCCTTATGGACTTCATTGGTATCTTGGCGTAACATACCAAAACAATTTAAAACTAGAATATCGATGTGAAAACACATAATCAATCATATGTGTGTCAAAAACATCCAGTTTTATTTTATCCATTCTTTTAAAAACAACATACATTGATCAATTACAACAGAAAAAATCACACTCACCTCCTAAGGGAGTGGATAAAGGCTCTCTTCCTAGAGTGATATAATTTTTTTTTTTCTAATTTAGCACCTCCCATCAAGCAAATAAAATATGAAACATGTATAATGAATATACAAAGTCAAATTAAAAAGCACAATTATTTATGAAATTAGAATGAGATCTACTAAGGTGTAGTATGTGAAGAAATTTCAATTAACATGTTTTTTTAAAAGAGATTCACATTGATATATTTACTAGTGATATACTAGGACCAGAAAGGGGGGAAATGTACTAGAGCACTTCTTGTTGACTGAACCTAAAACACATAGTTATTAAACCTGACTCGGGGGTTGACCCGTCCAAGGGGTCGGATCCCTGGTCACACGGATTTACCTGAATCAACCAGGTTGACGTGGTGAGTCGTTCAAGTTTCACCAGGCTAATTACAGGCCTGAGTTTTGCCTACTTCGAACCCGGCCAGGACTTTAGGTCTCAAGTTCACTTATTGAGTCATATTTAATAACTATACTAAAATATATCAAAAGAAAAGAAAAAAAATACTTCCAATGAAAATTAAGAGAAAAAAAAGTGACACATTAAAGATATGCACAAGGCCACACTCACCAGTAGCTTAAATCACAGGGGATACTTCTTACTTATTTCAGATTTTATACTTCTTTCTGTTGTAATTTAAATTTTTTGTTTTTTTTTATCTAGTTGAGATAGAGTTTCTAACTTATTTAAGTCTTTATAACCCTTTTAAAAAGACAAATTTCATTATCAATATTTTAGAGAAAATAAACTTGTGGATTTTAGGCTCGTGTCTGCAACTCCTTTCACCCATTAAAATATTATGCATTTATTTGTTTAATTATTATCTTTAACTCTTATTGTTTTTAGTAGGTCATGAATTATATTTTCCTCCTCCTTTTATCTATTTATTTCTTCAAAATGAACCTAAAAGAGTAACAAATGTCACTAGTTACTTTGTGGATATCATAAATTTCCCCATAAAAGTACATTTTCAACCAAAATGTTTATTTTTTGAAACAATTCTTTTAGAGTTTCCTCGACAAACATATATTTATTTATTTTAATAAATATAAATTACTTTCAATAACTATCTTTTTTATAGGACATATCTTTTCACTATTGATCTCAATTTATTCAATAAAATATTTTATAATTTCTCTAAAATAAAACTTTTTAATCAAAATGACTATTTTTAAGACAACTCTTTTAAGATTTCCTCATCAAATATGTTTTTTTAATTTTAATAATTAGAAATCAGTTTTGATATTTATCCTTTATAATAAGATATCATTCCATTAATAATCTCAATTTATTGAAAATTAATCTTTTATAACTTCTCCATAGAAAATACCTTTTCAAATGTAATAAGTATTTTCTTAAAACAATCATTTTAGACTTTTCTCAACATACATGTTTTTAGTTTTTTAATAAATAGGAATTAGTTTCATTTATAGTTTTTAAGAAGAGATATCATTCCATTAATTATCTCAACTTATTAAATTGACTCTTTTATAACTTCTCCACAAACTTTATAT
>Ga0325414_1009884_pt1 | contig 10018 bp, 7 predicted proteins | sample PopdelMetagenome_8_FD_206183 | JGI IMG/M metagenome (GOLD analysis project Ga0325414, IMG submission 206183) | Populus deltoides microbial communities from Bellville, Georgia, United States - Leaf-PdKOR-R3 | ecosystem: Host-associated > Plants > Phyllosphere > Phylloplane/Leaf | place: USA...
CCCCTACTCTATTCTCTACCAAAAAACAGTTCAAGAACTCAAATAAAAAAATTAATATTTAGGGGTTAAGTTCATTTTGACCCAGGGTAATTTTGGGTCATTTAGCCTTAAAACAAATCCTTAATTGCTTTGAAAAAAGGGAGATATTGATAGGGAAAAAGTTAAAGGTGGTACCTTGGAAATGAGCCTGGGATTCAAACCCAAACGAGCAGCACATGTTAACGCATTCCCCGCATTTCCACCTCCTTGCACCTGACAGGCAAACCAACTGTATTATTATTTATTATAATAAATAACAAAAATAAAAAACAAAGTGAGAGAGGGAAAGAGGAAGACCTTCAAGCTAGTGCTTCGGATCTTGTCATCAGGTTTAGGAAAAGAAGCGACGGTCGCCAGGAAATCCACCCCTGCCGCTCCGCATCCTAACTGCCAAAAATAATCACTTCTATTTAAATAAATGCACAATCAATGATTAGAAAAGATTGACAGTGGAGAGAGAGAGGAACTGACGACGATGCGGTGCTCAGGAAGCGAGTCCATCTCCGATGACGTAATTTTCACTCTGAAACGTGAGAAATCCAATCCTTTCGACTTTTAAGTTTTAATTAAACACAATTTAATTTTAAAAAATATTATTATTATAGCAATGTGTTAGAGTGGAGCTGACCTGGTGGCCGTGGCGGTGGTTGGTGGTGGTGGAGAGAGGATACGAGAGGAGGAGGAGGAAGGGTGGCGTAAATAAGAGAAGCGGGGGAGAGAGGTGAGAGGAGGAGGATAAGAAGGAGGATATGTTGACAGCGAGAGCATCTTTTCTTTTATTAGATGACACGGATGAGACTACTTCACGACTGACCGATGAGTGACGCGAATCAAACGAGGCAGGCCAACTGCTGTTGAGAATTGATAGAGAGAGGATTTCAGTGGCCTCCGAGAGCCAATACTCTCAGCCAGCCATGGCTTGGCTGTACTGTTTCTGGATGGGTTAATAAGCTTTTAGAGGTCCCTTTACTTTTGTAATTCTTTCAATTTGACACTCAATCAATGAAGTTTCTTAATATGGCTCTCATACTTATTTTATTTATTTAAATAAATCCTTCTCTCAAAATTAGACCTTAAATGCTGAGTTGGTTTAACAAGCGGGATCCAGTGCTCACTCTATCCTTTTCTAATCAGCTTTAAGTCACTCTAAGATGTCTGTCCATATTTTATCTCAATTATAAAACTGCTATGAAAATTAATTTGTTCATGCAACTTATTTAAAGAATGGAGGTTAAGTAGGAGGGCTATATTAAAAGATCTAATTGATGAGGACCACATTAGAAGGATTATGTAAGTAAAAGGATGATTTAAATAGATTATTATCCGGTTTTTAAATTTAAACTTATTTTAAAGCGGTTTGAAATTGTGTGCAAATAGTTTTTTTTTTTTTAATAATTTTTTTAAAATTTAATTTATATTTATATTTTTAAAATATGTTAATGTTAAAAATAATTTTTAAAAAATAAAAAAATATTATTTTAATATATTTTTAAATAAAAACTATTTTAAAAATACAACTACTAATATATTTTTAAACGCTCCTCTGATCTTTTAGAATTAATAATACCCACCAAAATCTAGTCCGGTGTAAATAAAAAAAGATATTTTGTTAAAATAATATTATTTAAATTAAAAATTAATAAATTTACCTTATCAACCCATGGACGAGCCGGATAAAACCTTGAATAGGTCTTATAACTATGGTTACACGGCAGCAGGTTATTTGAGAATTTTGTCGTGGGAGCAGAGCCAAGTCATACGGTAACTGGTGTCAAAATAATATTATTTAAATTAAAAATTAATAAATTTACCTTTATCAATCCATGGACGAGCCGGATAAAACCTTGAATAGGTCTTATAACTATGGTTACACGGCAGCAGGTTATTTGAGAATTTTGTCGTGGGAGCAGAGCCAAGTCATACGGTAACTGGTGTCAAAATAATATTATTTAAATTAAAAATTAATAAATTTACCTTTATCAATCCATGGACGAGCCGGATAAAACCTTGTATAGGTCTTATAACTATGGTTACACGGCAGCAGGTTATTTGAGAATTTTGTCGTAGGAGCAGAGCCAAGTCATTCGGTAACTGGTACAGCATTGGACCGTAATAACAATTAAATGGATATACAATACAAGGAGTATTATTCTTACATCTCCAACTTTTGTGTAGTATGAATCAGGATTTTCAAAATCAGAAGAAAGGGTCTCTCTTATCTCTCCAGACATGGAAACCCCTTGAATACCAAACACCTAAACTAAATCATTCGACCGTTAAACTGAAATCTACTGGTCCTCCTGAACTGTACACTTCAAAAAGTCTTAAAAGAAAACCTCAAACCCAATATCCATCATTCCGAAACCTCAAACCCAATATCCGTCATTCCGAAAACGCCGTGACAGGAGACCCCAGTGTTCGCTCACGCTGCCCCTTAATCTATAGAAGGCTGGTTTACTTCTTACAGTTCTCAAGGGGCCGGAACGGTTCATGTGTCTAATTGGCAAAGACAAGTGATCCCCGGCTAAACTTGAAGCTGAAAACGGTCTGCTTTCCATCTCTTGAAGTGGACCGGAACTGTAATCCATCGTAATGAAGGATGAGGCCTGCCCATAAGTTAACTGAGGGGATGTCCCGCCAGCATTCCACCAGCTACTGTCCGACGGAACAAGATCACATTTGAAGTCAGATTCCAGAACAGAGGACTCCTTTTGACTGCAGTAGTCTCCACAAGTCTCATCTGTGTCATTGTATATCAGTTTCAGAGCCTGGACAACTTCACCCATGAATGGCCTATTAGTCACCTCTGAGTGAACACACATGGCAGCAATGGCTGCCACTTTAGCCATGTCATCAAAGTCATAGCTTCCTGCCAAGGAAGGATCCACCAACTGCTCCAATCCTTCTCTAGTAGTTAGCAGCGGGCGTGCCCAAGTCACTAAATTTTCCTGTCCCGGAGGTTGGGACATATCCACAGGTTTTCTTCCAGACAGAAGCTCAAGTAGCACAACCCCATAACTGTAGACATCACTCTTTACAAGTAAATGTCCTGTCATTGCATATTCAGGGGCAACATACCTACAAACCAAAAATTTAAGAGAGTTAACAAGGGACTAAAGTAATATCTGAATAACTGTCAGTACCATGTAAAGAACAAAATAAAAGAAACATCAGCCAACATAACTCATACAGACTTTCATGGATAGTTAAGAATTCACCAACCCCAATAAGAAATAGTAAAATAAATACAGTTCAACATGACTGGTGATGACAAATAAATCTGTTAATTATGGAGTACTAAAAACTGGCGAGGCAAGCATAATTACCCAAAAGTTCCCATGACCCTAGTAGATATATGATGACTTCCTTCTGTTGCTTCCCTCGCCAAGCCAAAATCAGAGACCTTGGGGGTGAAGTCATCTTCTAGTAAAACATTACTAGCCTTAAAATCTCGATGAATTACACGAGGGTTGGAATCTTCGTGAAGATAGGCCAATCCCCTAGCTGCTCCAAGGGCAATCTTCAACCGTGCATCCCAGTCAAGAGGTCCCTTATTCTTGTCAACACCTTAAACATCAATAAATGGGGCATTGAACAAGAAACTTCATTTTACCTTCTCATTTCAGGGAAAATAAAATCACTTGCAAGACAATTGAATGAATATTACCAAATGAGAGGCTCCCTGTCATCAGGAGGTATCCAGGACAAAATACAGAATGCACATGGTGCAACTAAAAACAGAAAAAAATAAGACAAAGGCGATGAGGAAAATACCATGCAAGTGCGATTCCACACTGCCATTCCGAATAAGTTCATACACCAAGCAGCGTGTGCGCCCTTCAATACATATGCCAATAAGTTTCACAAGGTTTCGATGATGCAATCGACTTAACATTTCAACTTCAGCGACAAATTCACGGTCTCCATTCTGATTGTCCCTTGTAAGCAGCTTAAAAGCAACTTCAGTTCCATCTTCGATACTCCCGCGGTAAACACGTCCAAATCCTCCTTCACCTAAAATCCTCTTTGAACTGAACTTGTCTGTTGCCTTCTCAAGCTCAGCGAATGAAAATGTTTTGACGGAAAGCATACAAGTAGCCATGTTGGACATGAGGGACATTGGTGTTGAGCTTGCAATGCTGCTTGACAAGAAAGACCCAATGCCTGCATTACATGTAGCAATCCAGTAATAATTAACTAAGGCATGGACTAATCTTATTTAATAATAATTATTTAAAGATGATACAAAATAAGTACAATAAAACACAGCTACTAAAACTGTATGCTCTATTCCAAAAGAGAATTGCAAAATGATGTTAAAAGATTTTGATAGCATGCATTTCTGTAAACTTTCCCGCTTGTATTCTCCATTAGATACTATATTAGAAGCTGCAAAATAACAGGATTAACATTCAAAAGTGGAGATATAAAAGCATAAATATTATATGACACTTTGACCAAATAGATTTGTAACAGAATGAATATAAAGGGACATACCAGATCTTTTATTTATAGAGGATGTAAATGCCGGACCAACAGCACTTGATGGTCTTCCAGACTTCCTCCATTTCACAACAACAGCTATTGCCCCAATGCAAACCACTAAAACCACAAATGCTGACAAAGCAATGGTGGTGATGGTTCTAAGATTCATCCTCTGGGTCTTGCTCACAAAATTAGCAGTAATGGGGAGATCTCCTGCACTTCCACTCGGACCACTCCCCATGTAGTTTGGATATGGTGGTGAAGAAGGAATCCCTGGTAGACTCTTAGGAGTTAGGTCATAACCATTATAATAATATATGTAAAGCCACAAAGATTTACAAGAGAATCGAGATTATTACCTGGATAACTAATGTATATTACTTCATAATTACCAAAAAGAGTTCTATTTAAAGGCATTTTGTTTTTCCAAAATCTATCATATGTAAGTATTGCAGTAGTATTATCAAACTTCTCTCCAAGTGGAACCAAGTTGATATCCACGACAGTTTTCCCCTGATTCTGACTGTCGGCACTTGCACCCATTATTATCACTTGACTCTGTTCCAGATACGTGCCTGCTGCAACTTCACTCTCTAGCTCTCTCATTACAGGAAAAACAGCATACGGAGCCACATCTAGGAGAAGTCTAACTTTCATAGGATAAACACAGCCACAAGGTGAGCCAGAGAGAGATGCAGTGAGTGGCTCTGTGCATATTTGATCACAGCCTGCCAGAAAATCTTTTGTCAACATAAAAGCAAAAGCATCTCAAAAAGAACTAAAAACTTTAGTTGCCAAATTTTACTTTGCTCTTCTGAAGGGAATGGAGCAGTCACTACAGGTTTCACATGGCGATGATGGTGACCACCATGACGTCTTGGTAAGGGTGCACTGCTAGGAACAGGGGGGAGAGCTGAAAAAAGAAAAGGCAGTATTAGTGAAATTCTAACAGCACTGCCAAGGCAAGTTGGTGAGAAATTGAGAGCAAATGGTACCTTGATGCACCAAAGAAGTTGCAGGTGAGAGGATAGGGCCCAAAGAAGGCTTAACCACATGATTTCGAGATGGCCGCGGTCGAGCAAATGACACTTTCATTGCAAGCGACATTCCTGTAACCAGTAGGTTGCATGTTATCCATAGTCAGCAATAATGCACAGCTAATCACATACAGTTAAAGATTGGTATATATGAAATAAAAAAAGATGACCAGCAGACAACAGTGCCTTAATTTATTATCATTGAATTTTTCCATTACAGCATGACATTGGCCTTTGCAGCTTACCATGTCTCCCAAAAATGTCTTTCACAGATAATGGCCAGCTTGGTTGCAAAGAAGGAGACAAATACATATGAAGTAATGGATGTCCTGAAAAAGATAGAGAGCAGATAAGTCGGTTTTCTTGAATGAAGCAATGTTGCAAGACCCTTAGTGATAAATAATACAAGGAATCTAACCAAAAAAAATAATATGCAAATAATTGATATCTAACATGTCATAACTGTGCAAGGATGAATGGAATGGATAAGAAAACAATTATGAATAATAGAAAAGTCAAGCAAAAGAAAAACAAACTCGATAATAAAGTGAATGCATCTCACAAAACTAGGCATGGGCATCCCTATTAAGCAGGTCAGAAAAAAAGAATTTCGAAAAAGTATAAACAATGGAAATTTTTTTGTTCACGTTCACCAAATTAAAACTGATTTTGTTAGGGTGACTTAAATAAAGCATCTGAAGTCTACTGAATTCCATCAGTGAAACAAAATAAGATGATTTTATTTATGCAAAGAAACTTGGCCACTTAATGTGTTCTCAATATGGAGTAGTTCCTCATCATTATACATCTCCTTTATATGTTAAAATGCATTGAGATTATCATAATAAATTCAAGATTTTAAGAATTTGACAATTCATAATGAAGACTAGAACCTTAAAACAAGGAGACACATCATGCTTAGAGTGTAAATCCAACTGTAAACATAGCGGATATATATTTGTAAATAAGATGTTTCCTTTCATGTGAAAAGAAAACAAGTGGCTAGGAGAATTTGTAAAAGTGATAGTGCCTCAAACAATTACTTGATGAATCAGCATTGTCAAATTTACAAAGAACATATCTTATCCAATCCCAAGACTTAGGTAATCAATTTCTTAAGCAAGTGAATGCCTTTTCAGCATAAAAAGATTTCCATGTATGGTTTCTTTCGATTTTTAGCTTATAAACATCTCCCACCATGCCTATTTCCTCAGGTTTATTGCATCATTCTCAATTTCTATGGGCGTGTGTTAAAATTTAAGCTATCCTTCAGCACACAATGAATGTACATTATACCTGACAGAAATTGCATTTTCAAATTCTATCTGCCCTCTTTAAAAAAAAATTCTTAGTTCTCCATAAAGAAGGTATAGAAACCAGTGAGATCATGCTAATCTCTTAATACATATAGTAAACTTGACAACCACACTATCAAAAAACTGGCAAGATCATTTTAACCTACTAAACAGCAAATATCCAGATTAACAACCCAGAACTAATTGCTCTCCTAAAGCCTAAAAAAAACAGGCTAAAGTTAAACTCATTGCTTGATTTCATAAAAAGTACAGTCAATTAATAGATGCCAACCTAGAATTTTCCTTCTCCCTGGTTCTCAGATAAAGTGAACGTTCATAGGCAGCGGGCATAGGCATCATGATTTAGAGGATCAGAAAAAACCACGGAGAATCCAATAAAATTTCTTCACATTGCCAAAAAGTAAAACTGATGTTAATGTACTTTTAACAAAGGCATTAGGAATGAGATTTGAATTTCTAAAGAGTTCCTTAAAAAAAATGAGATGATTTCCTTTGACGAAATGAATTTCGGTCACTTTGTCTAGAGTAGTTCCTCATCATTATACATCTCCTTTATACATAAAATAAAAATTTGAAATTTTGGTGTTAAAATTGAGACTTAAGAAGGAAAAAATTGGGGATTCATATTTTGTAATTAAGACAAGAAACTTCAAACAAATAGACATATCAAACTTACAGCATACATCCTACTATATCAGACTGTTTGCCCTCACAAAAAACAAAAAGAAAGAAAAAAAGGAAGTAAGATATGCAAGACCATGAGCAATGCGCATCAGGAGGAGCGATACCTTTTAGAACCTTGATATTATACTTTATTTATTAGCATCATTGAGCTTATAATGAAGGCCATATCTTATCTATCTGACATCACAAGACTTAGTTCATCAATTTGTAAAAACAATTGCCATGTATGCTTTCTTTCAATTTTAGCAAATAAACATCACACATTGTGTCTATTTCCTGAGATTTTTAGAATCATTGTCAATTTTATCCCCGCGTATCAAAACCCAATCGCATTCAAGGACATGGCGTGGATAAATGTTCGAATTCTGCAATTCTTCTTCATGTGCTTCCACAATTCTGTCAACTCCATAAAAAATGTCCTGAATCTCAAGACAGAAGGTACAGAAATCAAATCTGTGAGATCGTTTCTACCTAAAGAGGCAGAAACATGAATGCACAACCATGACACTTTAAATTCATAAGAAATAAAAGACAATCGCTCCAATTAGCCGCAGAAAAATCACGTAATTTAATGTCTTGAAATTACTGATCGTTAATTAGAAAAAAAAAAGCACATTAGCAATGCTAAAGTTTGTGCTAAACAGCAATTCACCACAATTAACACCACATTAAACTCTTAGAAGCGTCAAAGCTAAACAGGCAAGGAAAAGGAGACTCTTCGCTTGCTTTCGTAAAAATGCAAGCAAAATTGACCAGAAAATCCAGCGGTCTCTAGCTCAATCAAGCTGAAATAGCTTTAAAAATATAAAGAAAGCGTTAAATTAAGAAGCACGAGCAAGAAACGGTTACCTAAACAAGTAAAAACAAAGCTAGACAAGCAAAGAACAAGCAGCGATGTCGCCAAGGTATGCATCTTGAATCAAACCAAAATCCAGAATTCGAGCAAAAGCATTGTCAAAACCGACGACCTTGAAGCTTGCCGGAGATCCAAGGGATGTTCGAGGAGCTCCGGCTGAGCTCACAGTCGCGTTCAGTGTCAAGCATTGTTCAGTGAGAGAGTAAACGGTCAGTCAAAATCAAAACCCTAGGAGAGAGAAAAATCAAGACAGCGTGAGTGTGTGTGGGGTTGCAGATCCATAAAATGCGGTAAAGATCTAGAAAAACAAGTAGATTTATATAGATACTCTCGCATACGTATAAATTTATGGTGGAGAGAGTATAGCGGCTTATGTTGGAGAATGAATAATGGAGGGATTGGGAGTGCAGAGAATTAGAGGGGGGGGAGTGAGAGAGAGAGTTTGTTGAAACAGAGAGTGGAGAAGGAGGGAGCTTTAATTGCGAGAGTGTCGCACAGTGTTATTTGTTGTTGGTGTTGCTCTTTCAGAGGGAGGGTTAATAAGCTCAAAAGTCCTTATAGGTTTTGTAATTTTCTTAATGTAGTCCTCTATCAATTAAGTTTTTAATGTGATCCTTTTACTTATTCTTCGGCACTCAAATAAATCCATATGGAAAAATCCACATGTTAAATCCTCATTTGGCCTTATAAGGTACCTTGCTTGGTATTTTTGTGTAATTTGTTTTTGAATATTATTTATTTTAAAATATATTACAATAATATTTTTTTTATTTTTAAAATTTTATTTTTAATATCAACAAATTAAAATAATTTAAAAATATAAAAATAATAATTAAAAAAAACAAAATCCAATGCAATTCAAAACAAAAACAATAGCAATAATTATCATAATTTTTAAATTGTCTATGATTTAAATCAGCAACTCAAACCAAGTTAATTATGTATTAGGAGAGAGAAAATAAACAGTGGGTCCAAATCTATATTTTAAATGCTTAATTGGCCCGGCAAGTGAGATTCATTCCTCATCTTTTCTCTTCCAATTAATGACCGGGTTGGTTTAAGTTGTCTATTCATGTTATATCTCAACTATACAATAATAATAATAAAGTTTCATTAATTTATTAAAATTGTTGTATTGATATTTATTATTGAATTATAGTGTGAACAAACAATTCAAACCAATTTAGTGGTAGTTGGGAGTATGGTAATAATTTTTTTTTGAAATATTTTTCGCTTAAAAATGAATAAAAATAATAATTTTTATTTTTAAAAAATTATTTTTGATATCAACAAATCAAAATGATAAAAATATATAAAAAGAAAATTTTAATTTTTTTTTAAAGAAACACCATTCAAAATGTAATTTTAAACAGTCCGAATTAAAAACCAGAAAGTTAGCAATAGGTCCTACTTATTAGGCCAACTCAACAATTAACATGTGGATTTGGACGCAAGGACTTATGTGAGTGCAGTAGAAGTGTCATATTGATAAAAATAATTTATAATGGATCATATTAAGATAATTATAGAAGTAGATGTACTTTTAAGCTTATTAACCCGGATAAAAAAATACACTAGCTTTTGGGAAAGAAATGATTAAC
>Ga0325414_1009885_pt1 | contig 10018 bp, 9 predicted proteins | sample PopdelMetagenome_8_FD_206183 | JGI IMG/M metagenome (GOLD analysis project Ga0325414, IMG submission 206183) | Populus deltoides microbial communities from Bellville, Georgia, United States - Leaf-PdKOR-R3 | ecosystem: Host-associated > Plants > Phyllosphere > Phylloplane/Leaf | place: USA...
CCCTCGCGGGCCAGTCAAATTCTTTATCTACATGAAAGAAAATATTAAGGAAAAACAATATGAGACTCGAGTCTTTAGACTGGTAATTTAAATAATATAAATAAAATGATAATAAATAAAATGATAGGAAAAAAAAATCTAATATGAGCTAATCTAGAGTATCCAAAAAAAAATGATGCTGAAGGATCAAACTATTAAAAAAAATTAATTAAATGGTGTTAACTCAAAAACTAAGTGACAATGAAAATAAGATTATGATAACTTCATAAAAATAAAAACATGAAAAAAAATCACTTTAAAAAAAGAAAAAAAAAGCACAAAGATCAATTTTCAATGCATCAAGTATCGAATAATAAAATAAAAATGATAAAAAAAATCCACATATATTAACATTTAAAACTGGTGATTTTAGTCATGAACCTTGAAATTAACCTCATGGAAATAAAACAAAGAAATAACAAAGCAAAACTCTAAAAATAGTATAAAAAAAAACAACTTAAAAAAACAGTAAAAAAACAAGCAAACCTCGTAAACTTAGTCTAAATTCTAAAACTCGCAAATCGTGAAATCTTAGTCCTGAATTGAATCAAAAAGTTTAATTCTCGACTAATTTAACTTTGTAAGATAAAATCATAAAAAAATATTAAATTTAGAAACTAGCAAAGGCAAACAAAATAGAAATAAAAAGAATAGAGATCAAATTTGATAAACAAACCATGAAGGATGAAAAATAATCCCAAACAAAAAAAATAGCAAAAAAATAGGGACCGAATCTAAAAGATAAGAAAATAGAAAAAGTGAAATTAAAAAATATTTGTAATTTTATGACGCACTCGTGTCTTAATTTTTTTTTTAAATGTGACTCGGGGTATAGACTCGACCAAGAAAAAATACTAATATATAAACAAACAAACAAACAAAAAAATATAGGAAACCACCAAAAAAGCATGATTAGAAAAATCTTATAAAAGGCACATAGAGAAAAAAAAAGTTTAATAATTGATGATATAAAATATTGAGCGATAAAACTAAAAAAAAATCACCTTTAAAAAAGGAAAAAATTCAAGACAACTCTAGTGAACCTTTTAAACCCGTGCAAAGGTTTTAAATTCGTAACCCATTAAATCTTATACTCGAGCCAAATCAAAATGTTTATTTCCTAACCAATTCAATATTGATTAGTCAAAGTAAATCTAGCAAAAAGCAACCAAATTCAAGAGACCTGAGCAAATTTAAGTCATTTTGAAAAATCAGTGGAAAATCCTAGAAAAAAAACAAAAAAAAATCAAGAATTTATCTTAAATAACACAAACAACAATAAAAAGATTGAGATCTAAATTCAAAAGAAAATAAATAAATAAAATTAAATAGAAAAGAAATTCTAACCTTATAAATTGCTTTAAAAAATCATTTTAAATATTGAAGGAATGAATCGAGAAAAAATATAAATTTAAAGAATTAGCCAATAAAAACCCAACAAAAAATAATAAACAAAAATATCCAAGATTTAGGGCCTACTGATGGATCAATATTTTTTATTTTTTACTTGGATCCTCTTTTCTAAAAGAGTAACAAAAAATATGGTAATAACTCATCATTGTTGGGTTCAGTCAAGCGTTGAGCTTAGACATATGCGGGTCTGGTGATTTACCAGACCCATCATCTTCAAGCTCAGTCAAACGCCGAGCTTATAATATTTTTTTTAACTCTAAGGAATTATGGACTCCATAATTATTCTAATAAGTCAGAAATATTTTATCTTGATAAGTCATATATACTTTACTCCCCGACGAGTTAGGGATATTTTATCCCGATGAGTCAGAGATATATGACATACATTTTAACATCTTATAAAAAAACAATTAATAAGTCTCGTAGACTATAAAATGAGATTAAGATATCTATCAAATAAGAGGTTTTTTTTCCCTCCCCCCCTTATTGTTTATCTATTCTTAGCATTCTTTTATAAAAAAAAATAAGTGTATTTTTTTTAAACGATACTCATTTAAACATTAAAAAATCTTCAAATTCACAAAAAAAAAAAAAAAACTTTTTACAAGTATCATGTATTATCCATCAACCACTTTAACTAAGAAGAACGGTTCAGATCAACAGGACCAAGAGATCAACCCATTATCTAAGATATCAACTTAGTCTTCAAGCTCATTAGGTAAGTTCAAACCTCATCAAATACAAATATTAATTATTATACATTGAATTACAAGCATAGCCATGCCTTTTTAGTTTTAATTTTTAGTGAAATTATAATTGTTTATATAACACACAAATAGAAAAAGTTAAATATTTTAATTAAAAATTATCAAGTTTTATGTCAAATTAATTGAAATTTGGAATACCAACATTTAATCAAACTCAATGGATATTTGAATTTGTTTCTTTATTAGAAATAATTTTTTTATTAAATATTAATAAAAAAATTTAAGACACAATTGAACAATACACATCTTAAAGTGAAAACTAAGTATATAAAAATTCATCAAAACTCCCCCTGTAAAGGATTGAATAGAAGAGAGTGATTTTACATGCCATGTAGTTACATGACCCTGCGTGTTTATTATTTAATTTATCTAATATGAAAATATATAATTCTTAAAAATTCATGTAATTGGAATTGACAGTGGCATTGAGACCACAGGTAATAATCCAGAAAAAGGCACATTTACAAGAGTAGGGCCGACATGCTGAACAGGTCGTGGGTTTTGTTCTGTGATGTTAGACCCGCAACCCTATTTCAGCCTGTCGCCAAATAAGGATGTGCAGATAATCTTCAACCGCAGGCTTAAGGCATTAAACGTTAAGAATCACGACAATCAAGTAGAATTTTGAATGTCTGAATCTAGTAGACAGTCATGACATGTAAAACTCTTTTTTTTTCCTTTCAAATCATCAATATAATTTATTTACATTTCGTCGTAAGATATTTTTTCTTCAAAAACTAACAACTAACCTCATATAGATCTGTTAGTTTTTTATATATATTAAAAAAATGCAATATTGATGGCCTCAATAAAATCCGATCATTGAAAAAAAAGAGTAATGAATAGTGCGTTTTGTTTTCTTATGGCATGTATAAATGGTATGTAATTGATTTTTTTATTTTTTTTATAATCATGAATATTTGAGTTAGTTTGTGCTCACTTGATTAATTTTTTAGGATTTTAAAATTAAAAATTAAATAAATTTTTAATAACCTTGAAGTTTATAGTAATCAAATTGATGATTTAAAAAAAAAAAACTAGAATTTGACAAATTAAACTATATTTTAAGGTTAATCCCGTTTTGTATTTTATTTTATTTTTTAATGACAGAGGTTGTCGTGTCGCAGGCGAGAAATGAGAATGGAAAAATTCATAAATAGGTTAGTTTACACGAAAGCCGTGCAACTTGCGTGTACTTGTCTTGTGCTCTTCTGCACGGCACCAAAGACGAGAAATAGCTTGTGGTGATATTTCGGGGCCTCCTCCTTCCTGCCAGTTTCCCCCAGCCACCACTGCCACACGAGCAACGCACTTTGATACGATTCTCTATTAGTTTTGTGTTTCTTGGTTAATAGTAAACTAGCTTGATATATTCTCTCGAGGTTCTAAACCGAAACTGTATATTCCTCCCTTCTTGTTCAGCTTCAACAGGTATCATTTCTACTGTTTCTTTCTTCGTTGCACAATTTTGCTTTATATATTGAAGAAAGAATTATCTAACTGTGCATACAAATGCTTGTTTTGAATCATCTTTAATTGATGAATGAATGAGAAAGGCTGATGGGGTTTTTTCAGAAATTCCCTGTCAAAGGTATTTTGGAACTTGTTCATGGTGTAATGGGGTGTCTGGAGTTTTCTCTCGTGTCTTGTTTTGTTTAACTGGATTTTTCGCAACATACATATTGCAGGGTAAGTTTTGAAGAAAGATTCTGAGAAGCTTCTGGAGAGAAGCTACTGCTTATACAACTCTGGCCGACTATCGAGTGATATTTCCTCAAACCGGAGCGAGTGTTCAACCTCTGTCTCCGTGTCCTCGAACATCATTCTCGTCATCATTAATATGCTGTTACGCCTGGTCATGGGTTTGGCGACTACCCGTTGATTACGGTTAACATTTGATAACTCAATCAGCTTGTATCTGGTCTGCTCTGCATTAGTTAGAGATGTAAACATCAACGGGATAGAAGAAGAAGCAGCAGAATAGAATAACAAGGAGAAAAGGATAAATCAGGAGTGCATAAGTTTGGGCTTCTATTGAGGAAATTAGAGCTTGGCCATTTTTTTCCAAAAAGATGAAATTCAACTGCTGTTCTGTTCTGATGGGGATGAAGAAGAAAGAGAAGGTGATAATTGATTGGAATGAGGATTGTGTAAATTTTGCTGTCTGACTTTTTTTTTTAAGCTTCTGATCTGCTCCCTTTAACTTTATTTTTGTTGGATTTTAGATTGATAAGCAATCATCAAGAACAGCCGACTTTGACACGGCGCTTAAAACCCTGAAAATCAAGCTTGAACATCCGGTGGAAACTTTTGAAAGCGATGAGTTGAAAACCACATCTTTTAGCGTGTCAGTACCTTTCGATATTCAGAAGGATTCAATCAATGTCCAGGTGCTGAGCCATGAGAGCCCTGTTGTGGATGAAGCAGCAGAAGTAGCTTATGAAGGAGAAGATGAGCAAGAAGAGAATGTTTCATTGAAGAGGGACTTATCTAACTTTGATCTCCAATCCCATGCGGCCAATTCCGGTGAAGCGTCTTTTCCAAGAAATGTGAAGCTGGATTCCTCTCATCCGCTTGACACCATGGGCAATGAACAATATGCAAAGAAAGCTGAGAAAAAAGTTGATGAAAAGGGTATTGATGTGATACAAAGTGGACATGTTAGTGATCCTGGGATCGGGAAGGCTGAGTTCTGGGGTTCGCCTAAGCTTAAACGGTCCTGTTCTAATCTGGAAACAAGCAGAGTACTAAGGAAAATTGTTGCTCAGTTCCCTTTAACATTTCAGTATTCTGAAGAATTGCAGGGACTGGCTGAGAAAGTCAGAGATCCCAGCAGCCCGACATCTGTAATAAGCCGTCGCAGTGCTGACAGAGTGATGTTAAAGAAGCACTCTTCTAGCCAAGTTCTACCCTCTAGGAGTAGAAGGCTGTGGTGGAAATTGTTCCTCTGGAGCCACAGAAACCTTCACAAACCTTGGTTTGTAAAACCACTGCAACCGGCTGTAAGTAAACTTTTGAGTCAGCAAGGCGGCTATTCATCAGATACACTTGAACCCAACAGAGCCATGAGTAAAATGCAGTCACCTGGGTCATTCACAGTAAAGTCAATGGACAAGGGCCATAACAACAATGAAGAGGACAGTCAGAGCTGGAATAGCTTTCATGCTGGGATTTCTGGTCTGTGGCCCCAGGATCAGTGGGTTGCTTTCTCAGTAGAATCATCCCCATTTTCAAGAGTGAACGAATGGGTCAAGGATCTTGAGACCCATCCCTCTCCTCTTGATGCTTATGATAATAACAATGATGTTAGGGGTGACGACGACATTGTCTTCCCACCCTCTCCCGATACCGGTAGATCACCAAGAAGAGCCATGACACGCCCAGATTTTAATCTCTCAGTGGAGATGTTGCATGCCAATAGTGTGATCCAGTCGCTTAATTCTTCCTCAACTGTTGCCCACATCTCAGGCAATGGCTTAAAAGCTATTCCCACCACATCACGTTTCTCCAGTCTTCGATCTGTTAACTTGTCAAACAACTTCATAGGTATGCTTTTAGCAGAAGAAAAATGTCAATTGTTAAAGGAACATACTGGTGACAACTAAGCTTCATTTGTTCTTCCCCTTTTTGCAGTCCAAATTACCCCAGGATCATTGCCAAAGGGCCTGCACACACTCAACCTATCGAGAAACAAGATCAACACCATTGAAGGACTTAGAGAACTTACCCGACTGCGGGTACTCGATCTCAGTTACAATCGCATTTCTCGAATTGGACAAGGTATTTATTTCTAATGAATCTCATGCTAGCAGAGTCATTTTAAATCATGCAGTGTTTTTCCTGGGAAATAATATTTCCTCAGTTATATGGTTCTATGCGTTTATTCTGGATTTGCATTATATCAGGGTTGTCGAACTGTACAATAATCAAGGAACTCTATCTTGCTGGGAACAAGACTAGTGATGTTGAGGGGCTGCACAGGCTCCTGAAGCTTACAGTCTTGGACTTGAGCTTTAACAAGATAACAACAACAAAAGCTCTGGGCCAGCTTGTTGCGAACTACAACTCACTGCAAGCTCTGAATCTGCTGGGCAATCCAATTCAGAGCAACATCAGTGATGACCAGCTTCGCAAGGCAATTTGTGGCCTCCTTCCTAAGCTAGTGTATCTGAACAAGCAACCCATTAAACCTCAGAAAGCACGAGAAGTTCTCGCAGATAGCGTTGCCAGAGCCGCCCTTGGAACCAGCAGCAGCAGGAGCTATCGGAGAAAAGCAGTGAAGAGAGTGACCTCTAGCAGTTCAATCTCCAGTATGCAAAGGGGCAGCGTTGGGGGTGCGCAAAAAAGCAGGGACAGGTCAAAGAGCCGGACTCATCACCTAAAGACAATGTCCTCTGCACATGCTTCTTCATCCCGTTAATCGCGATCCCATTCTGAAAAGTTTTTTTTTTTAATAATTTGTCATCAGTTTTCGAAACTGCTTATAACTTCGCTGGATGGGAATGAGTCGAATTACTTATCCTTGATCTCTCTGTGAACTCTCTCTCTCTCTCTCCACGGCTTTTTGGCTGAGGGTTGGTGTGGCATGGTCACACTTCCTTAAAGCACTTACAGCAAACGAAGGGCGTTTTTTTTTTTTCTTTTTCCCGAAGACTGCTTTCAAGAGGGACACTATCCGCGTTCAATGGGAAATTTCTTGTTTTGTTCATTTGCATCTGTTTTGTGGTGGTGGTAGTGGTTTGGGCAGTTGAACCCTTTTTATTGATTTATTTATGGTGAGAATGAGATGTTGAAAAGGAGAATAATATAGGTAATAGATACCACCGTTGCGAGGCACAAAAATTGACCCTGATAATGAATGTTTGTAATTTTCAGAACCCAGGACCTTAAAATCATTCCCCGCGAACGATTCTAGGAAAAGAGAACCGGCACTGGTATTTGCCGGGTCAATGACAATAAATAAGTGAAAACTCAAATGGCGGAAGTCTGCAATATATCAAGCCACCATAAATTTCTACTACTGTCGACTCAAGCCGTTGCACGAAAAGATTCAATGACATTATGGAGTTAAGAGGATCATAATTGAATATGATTAGGGCAACTGCTCTCAAACTAGATTTCTGCTTATGATGTAATAAAATGAACCGAACAAAGTCAGGATTCCAGAAAAACGCAAAGAGTTTCACTCTATATGGTTGCAGAATACAGAGTTATCAAAAGAATAACGCAAACAGAAGACACATTTATCACGGATCAACAGGAAGATGTCATATTTCTTCACGTATGTGCAAAAAATGTCACAGCGGTTTTGATCCATATCAGCACTCAAGAAGAGTCACGATTTCTATTCTGCCAACAAAAACCCTCTCCTCTCCATGACATCAAGAACAAGTTAAATATCATCAAGAACAAGTTAGGATTCACCAATGAAGTCAACTCTTCCATACACTTGAATCCAATTCCCCTTCCTTCATTTGAGCATACTTGTACAGTTTCTCATTGAAAATCACCTGCGAATCCTTGTCAATCAAACCCCCATTCTCATCATAAGCATCTTTCAAAAACACAACCCAATTCATCTCTGTCCCCGCAAGATAAAATGTCCGGGGCTGCTTCTTAAGCATATCATACGTATGTTTAGTCAAGCACAACTCCTCCTTGAACTCCACAATATGATGTATCGACGCCCTCTTCTCCAAAGTCAAGCTCAAAAACTCATGCAAAATCCCTACCCTATACTTCTCCGCCTCTAAGCTCCATAACTCCAATCTCTCTCCATCACTATACGGCGAAACCAATGGCAATGTATTCAATAAATTCAACCTCCTCGTATCCTCCACCTCCAAATCCAAATCCTTCCCATGCTTTACCGGAAACTTGAACGCCCTTTTCGCCTTCTCCTCGTTAACCATAAACTCCTTTTCCAATTTACTCACCGCCAAACTCGGATCCCAATTCACTAATTCTAAAATCCTCTTCCCGTCACTCTCAACAACAATTCTAAAGTAATCAGGATATTTAGCGACTCTATCTCTAAAATCATCAGGAATCCCAAGCAATAACCGACAATGATGAATTTTACTCAACGGAATCCTTTTATTCTTCGACATCATCAACAGCTTACGCACCTTATTAACGCGATCAATCTCCATTGAATCCATAATTTCCTTCTCTTCTTCCAGCAATTCCTCCATAAAATCTGTAAAGCCGACCCACAATTTGTTATCGGTGTGGCGATAAGTTTGGAAAATGAGAGGGTGGCGTTGGAGGAAGCGGTGGATTTTGCGGCCGCGAGGGAAACCAAGTTCTTGGTGGAGCTTTCCAGCGTCGTCAAGGCGGAGAATGCGTTCTGGTTGTTGAGAGAGGAATTGTTTGGATTTAGTGAGGAAACGAAAGTAAGAGTCGCGTTCGAGGAGAGATTCAAATTGAGGAATCCGGGTGGAGGGGTGCTGGACGAGCCTGGTGCGTGGGGATTCTGGTTTTTCGCGTTTTTTCTTGTGTTTTTTTGGGGTTTTGGTGACAAGAAAGGATGTGGCAAAATGGGAGGAGAAGAGAGATAAAAAGGGGTTAGGGGTAGGGTTTTGGGGGAGAAGAGAGGTTAGGGTTTTGGAGGAGGTGGATTTGGAGAGGAAGAGGCGCCAAGCCATGGAAAATGATTTTTGGAGGTGGATCGGCAAAAGAGTTAGTTTAGATCTTATGGCTGTGATTGGTTTTCGATTAGGTGATTTTGGCCGCTTGATGGAAGTGAAAAACTTCATGGAGATAAGACTAAAAAACTCCGACCTGCCGGATTCGAACCAGCGACCTAAGGATGGCTACTAGGATATTTACCCACTACAGTCCTCCGCTCTACCAACTGAGCTAAGGTCGGTTGTCGAATACTCTTGGAATATCTCTAAATATTGTATTAATTAAGCGTAAGCTCTTTTTTGTTTTTACCGCGATGCCAAAAACTCCAATATACGATCTTTTCTCTTATTTTCGTAATGTAACAAAACCGATCATGTTATAAATTTTATCATTAAATTTGAATTGGATAATTTAGATTAAATGAGAGAAATAAAATAATAATTAAGGTGTCATTATTTTTAATAAACACTTAAATCATGCTCATTTATTTTAAATTTGATAATTTAAATTCAAAAAACATGAATGGACATGATAAGAAAAAAATGCATGAAAGGGTTCCAAATCTATTTTTCTTTATTTTTAAATAAATTTCTTTAACAATATTTTTTTTTTGGTGGAAATGGTTTAGCAACTTATAAAAATAAAATCTTTGATCAATACTATAATCTTTTTATTTTTATAGAGTCTAATTTTTTTTTTTTATTTTTATCGAGTCTATTTGTAATAACAGTTTTTAATTGAAAATATATTAAAATAATATTTTTAAATTTTTTAAAAATTTATTTTTAATCTTAATAAATCAAAATTATTTAAAAATATATATAAATAAAAAAATAAAATATTTTTTTTAAAAAAAAAACTTGAACTTTGCAGGACACAAAAGGATAGAACTCTTTAGAAAAATACAATTTGTTTCGGGTCCAGATAATGAAAAAAAAAATACTAACGAGGGGGGAAAACGAGCTGCGGATCGAGCTTGAAGCGTATTTAGCAATGGAGCTTCCAAAGTGTTGCAGCACCACAAAAAGAGCATCAACGAAATTAACAAGAAAAAGATGAAGAAAATAAATATTGCTTCACATGAATGAATGAACTGACAAGCATTTTTGTACACTACACATCAAGTAAAGTAGGACCTTGCTTATTCTGTAATCATCTTCACAATCTAA